>OHKF01000028.1_pt1 | contig 84752 bp, 79 predicted proteins | sample 1568781 | NCBI WGS metagenome assembly OHKF01 (sample SAMEA3879580, study PRJEB24766) | human gut metagenome | biome: human-associated habitat; feature: feces | place: USA | collected 1985/1987
GGAATGGCATCCGGCTTGTAGGCACGCACGGAATAACGTGCCTTGCAGATTTCTTTAAAGTCCATAAACTTGATATTTTAGAATCAGTGAACAAATGTACACAAAAAATAATAAAGCTGTATTTTATGCGGCTGAAAATCCATATTTCTTCTCAAAATATAATTTTGGGAAAATATGAAGTGAAAAGTTTGTTCTTGTGAAAAATTAAACATACCTTTGTGATATGAGATTCCCGGATATGTGAGAGATGGAAAGGAAGCATACTAAACCCAATATATTAATTAAAAAATGAAGAAATCATGTTGACGCAAATTATTATCACTTCTATGACGGCCGTATTTTCGCTGCCTCAATTACCTTACGAGACCAATGCTTTAGAACCTGTTATCAGCAAGGAAACCATAGATTATCACTATGGCAAGCATTTACAGGCATACGTGAATACGTTGAATACGTTGGTGAAAGACACCGAGTATGAGAAGATGAATCTGGAAGAAATCGTACGCCATGCACCGGCCGGTCCGTTGTTTAACAATGCGGGCCAGGTGCTCAACCATACACTGTATTTTGAACAGTTCCGTCCGGTGGGGGCTGGAGGCCCGGCAGTGCCGGAAGGCAAGTTAGACAAGGCCATCCGGACTGCATTCGGAAGCTTTGACGAATTCAAGGAGAAGATGGCGGCAGCCTCCACCGGTTTATTCGGTTCGGGTTGGGCTTGGCTGGCACAAAACGAGAAAGGCGAATTGGTTATCGTACAATGCCCTAATGGTGGAAATCCTGTGACGATGGGCTATGTGCCCTTGTTGGGATTCGATGTTTGGGAGCATGCCTACTACCTGGATTATCAGAACAAACGCGCCGACCACGTCAATGCCCTCTGGAGCATAGTAGACTGGGAAGCGGTAGGTAAACGGATGAAATAAGCAACCCCTCATAAACCCCTGTTGAAGCGCATCTGCAAGCTGTAAAAAGAGGCAGATGCGTTTTCTTTTTCCACAAGTCTTAACTTCCTGTCATATCATCAATTACGGCTCTAAACACGCTCTAAACACCCAACGAAAAGCACAACAATATTCTCTAAACATTTGCGTTTATTACGCTCATTTTCCGTGCGGAATGAACGTACCTTTTAAAAATACAATAGGCGGTAAGCCTTTGTAAATGAAAAGCATACCGCCTATTTTTTGAGTATCAGCTATATCGTGCTATTCCTCGATTGCAGCTTGTGCCTCTTTAATTCATATCTGAATATCAGTAGCTTCCCTTTGCTTTGTAAGTAGTTTGTAAGTTTCAGGACTCTTCCTTTTTATGGATTACTTGAAAAAGGTAAGCTGCAAAATGGTTTTAATCATTGAATTATCTGCATGGGTACTACAGATGAAATAATTAATGTCTTATTCCTTTCTCCTTTCTTTTAATAGTTCAATTATTATATCCTTATCCTTCAGGTTTGAATCAAGACGTAAAATCTGTGAGTTTAGACTCTCTATCTGTTCCTTCAGAAGCTTGATTGTTTCCCTCAGGTTCTCTGTTTCTTTCTTTTCGCTGGATAACTGCACGGCCAGTTCTGCATCACCTATCAGATTATTTGCATTACCGTCCAATGCAACAGCTGCAAGGTGTGCCGATATATGATGCTGTCTCGGACAGAAAAGGGAAAAGAAATTGAAGTCCAATGCTTCGCTGACTTTAATAAGCCTGCTCGTTTCCATTGTCTCCCTTTCCAGTATGCGGTTTATGTGCTGCTGCGGTACACCTATTTTGCGCCCAAGCTCAGATTTGCTTAATCCAAGCTCGTTGCGTCTTTTGTCGATAGCCTGACCTACATGCACGTGTTTTATGTCATTATCCATGCGATTCCTTCAATAAATACATCTTAAACAATAAATCATCAAACAAATATTTGGTTATATAAACCATTTTATGTTACTTTGTGGTGTAACCTATTCATTTGGTGAATACAAAGTTAAACATTAAATATTAAACATCCAACAATTATGTCTGAAAACTTAGAAAAAATCCGTCCGGCACTTGTTGCCCTCGAAGTAGGTGAATCAGTTTCATTCCCCATTTCACGTTTGAAAAGCGTCCGTACACAGGCCTCAGAGCTTGGTGCCATCTACAACCGCCAGTTCAAGACCAGGACTGACAGGGAAAACCAGACCATTACGGTGAAACGAATAGTATAGAATAATAAATCATCAGGTTCATATGAAGATATTGCAGTTTCTGGACCACCTGATACCATACGAAACATTTCTGAATGATCTCTCCTCCAGAATTGTCAGGCAACTGAAGGCCGACAAGGATGATCCTGAATTCATCAGCCAGAGGAAGGCATACGATATGTTTGGTCGCAGGAATGTAGAACGGTGGAAACGTCAGGGAAAGGTGGTTTCCTATAAAAGACCCGGTAAGGTGGAATACCGCACGGCAGACCTCAGGCTTCTGCAGCGTACCACCCAGAATTATTTTGATGAAAGTCAGCCTAAACAGGCAGACAGACCTATCAAAAATGATAAATGACAAACAAATTATGGCTAATATAATTATAATGGTAAACTGTTTATGTTAGCCGTGATACTCTATGAGGTATAAAGAAAGAAATTATAGTAGGTACAGGAATGTGCGTCAGTAACCTTTGTTCACCGGCTTAGTTATCACAGATGATAAAGCCTGACAGGTTTTTGGTATCGCACATTCATAATGATTTTATAATAATGAAGGAAATCAGACCAGCGTGTGATCCAAACGGTGTCTATTCAGTCAAGCGCACCTGTGCTGAACTCGGTATCAGCAACAAGACACTCAAAAAATACAGAGAAAACGGATATATCCAACCGCTCAATCCTAACAATGTCAGCCGTCCGAAATACTCCGGCCAGTCAATAATCGATTGTTGGAACCTGCTCAGTACGTTATGATAAGCGAAACAACCATACGGAAAGTAAGGGAACTTGCCATTGAAGACGTACTCAGTCCTTATGTCAGGCTATCCAGAAAAGGCTCAACCCTGATGGGACTTTGTCCTTTTCATACTGAGAAGACCGGTTCCTTTGCCGTTACCCCTGGCAAGAATCTCTTTCACTGTTTCAGTTGTAACCGTGGCGGTGATTCCATTACGTTTATAATGGAAAAGGAAAACCTTTCCTTCAGTGCCGCCGTGGAATTTATTGCCAGAAACCATAATATTCCGGTAGAATACATCAGTGAAGAGCGCTGTGAGGAACAGATGGCCGAAGCCAGGCACCGGGAATCACTTCTGACAGTTCTCGATACAGTACAGACCTTCTTCCTCCAAAATTTAAGAGCAACAGACAAGGAAGAGAGCCTTGATGCCAGGGCCTACGCATACGGCCGGTGGCATGAGGAGTTCTGTGCCTTTGCCGGAATAGGCTATGCGCCGAAGGATGGCCAGGCTTTTATGGATTTCTGCAGAAGCAAGGCTCTGAACGAAGAACTGCTGTATGAACTCGGCATGTTCAAGCGTGGTGAGGACGGCAACACATACGCCATGTTCCGCCAGCGTATCATGATTCCCGTGAGAAACAGATGGGGACGCATCATTGCCTATACAGCCAGATACATCGGAGACAACAGGAAAGCTCCCAAGTATATCAACTCGGCAACAAGCATGATTTACTCCAAGGGAGAAACAGTATTCGGTATTGACCGTGCCGCCAGACTGCGTGATGCCGACTATTATATCATTGTGGAAGGTGCTCCTGATGTTCTGAGAATGCAGTCAATAGGATACGACAATACAGTAGCGTCACTTGGAACAGCATGGAGTGACAGCCAGTTCGAGCAGCTGAAGAAGTATGTATCCTCACTCTGTTTCATTCCAGATTCGGATATTGCGGAAGGCAAGCCATACGGACCGGGATTTGAGGCGGTGATGACCAACGGGGCTTCAGCCATAAGAAAAGGATTCCATGTAACAGTCAGGGAACTTCCTTTTGCAGAAATTCCATCCGAAACCGAAGGAGAAATCCAATATGTCAAGAATGATGCCGACAGCTATATCCGCAGCAGGGAGGATTATACCTCACTGCCGGAAAAGCATTTTATCATCTGGTTGGCACAGAAACGTTTTCTGGTAGCCGGTTCCATGGTAGAGGAAAGAAAGTGTGTTGCGGAAATAGCAGACCTGTTGCGCTATATAAAAGACCAGCTTGTGTATGACCAGTGCATAGAACAGCTCTCCAGACTGCACGGCAAGGTAAAGCTATGGCGTGATGCCGTTACCCATGCACGTGGGGAAGCCAGGAGAAGGAACGACAAACCTGCGGCCATGAACGAGATGCAGCGTGAAGCTGAACTGCTGCGCCAGTTCGGTCTGTTCGTCAGGGAAAACTGTTACTACTCCATCGGTGAAGATGATGATGAACCGTCAAGAATCTCCAACTTCATCATGGAACCGCTGTTCCATATCGAGGATGAGATAAACGGAACCAGAATCTTCCGTATGAGGAATATGTACAATGTATGCCGGGTAATAGAACTGAAGGAGTCAGAACTCTGCTCACTGAGCAACTTCCAGCAGAAGGTCGGCTCACTGGGCAATTATGTATGGCTGGCCAAGATAGACAAACTCAACCGTGTAAAGGAATACCTGTATTCAAAGACCGATACTGCAGAACGTATCAGAAAGCTCGGCTGGAATGCGGCTGAAGGAATCTTTACTTTTGGTAACGGTATATTCTTTGCAGGCACATTCAATACCGTAGATGATTTGGGTATAGTCCGTGGTATCAACAGCAAGGCTTTCTATATACCGGCCACTTCAAAAATCTATCTCAACAACCCGGAGATATTCCAGTTTGAAAGACTTATGGTACATGAGAACCGTAACGGAATAAAGCTGCATGACTATGTAGGCAGACTTATGGAAGTGTTCGGTGAGAATGCAAGCGTAGCCTTCTGTTACCTGCTTGCCACCCTCTTCCGTGACATCATATTCAGACGCACCCGCCACTTTCCCATCCTGAACCTTTTCGGTGAGAAAGGAACCGGTAAGACAACCCTGGCTACTTCCCTCCAGTCCTTTTTCCTGCACGGAGTTGATCCGCCCAATCTCGGTGTAACTTCCGTACCGGCTATGAACGACCGTGTATCACAGGCCGTCAACACCCTTGCCGTGCTGGACGAATACAAGAACGACCTCGACATCCGCAAAATAGCCTATCTGAAAGGACTCTGGGGCGGTGGCGGCCAGACCAAGAAGAATACGAATACAGACGGGATGGCAGCACAGACCATTGTTACAACAGGTGTAGCCCTTTGCGGCCAGGACAAGCCGACACAGGATATGGCACTCTATACCCGTGTCATCTTCCTTGCCTTTTCAAAGACATCATTCAACCAGAATGAGAAAAGAGCCTATGAAGACCTTGTATCAGTCTGCAATATGGGACTAACCCACCTCACTTTGGAGATACTGGGGCACCGGGAACTGTTTGAGAAGAACTTTCCGGAAATATACTCCATTACCAAACGTGAACTGGCTGCGAAACTGGAGAATGAAACAATCCATGACCGTATATTTGGAAACTGGGTTATTCCACTGGCCACCTTCAGGACACTGGAGACAGTCATTGACGTACCTTTCAGCTATGCGGAGCTTTTTGAAACAGCAGTCAAAGGAATACGCAACCAGAATGAACTGGCTCAGGAAAGTTCAGAGATAGCGGACTTCTGGAGTATGCTTCAGGGATTCCAGACTTCAGGGAAATGTATTGAGAAGGCACATTACCGTATAAGGTATATGAAATCCTTCCGTCCATTGTCCGTAAAGGAAGATATAGAATTTAAGGAAGCACGTCCTATTCTCTATCTGAACACGGCAGCCGTGGCGTCACTGTTCAACAGCAGGAATGCTGGTTCTACCTCCAACCGGTCTAACTGGTCCACCATCATGTCCTACCTGAAATCCCATGCTTCATACCTGGGGTTGAAGCAGGACAGATTTACAATACTTCTGCCCAGCGGACTTCCTGATTATACCATAGATATTGTGAATGGTGAACAGGTGAAGAAGGTAAAGGTAAACCGGCCGAAGGCTTTATGTTTTGATTATCTCCAGCTGAAGGAGACTTTCGGACTGGATCTTGAAACTGAGGTTGTAGCTGAGTAATAGGATTTGTAGGACAGGATTCTTAGCGTATAAAGTTATATGCAGATAGGTCAAAAAACTACAGAAAAAGTGTATATGATATATTTTTTTTGTAATTTTGTACTTTTAAATATAGTGGTATTATTGATTGTTTCTTTAAGGAATTATCTATTCACTATAGATTAAGAATAAGAGTATTATAAAATAGATTTTCATATTAGGTATACTTTGGAAAGTATGAATAACAAGTATTGCCTTATATAAACACTTTATAGAATAACAATTATAATATACTTCTAACAAAGGTTTATTTTTGCCTTATAGATGATGAAGCAAGATAAAAAATATACAGTTATAGATTTGTTTGCTGGCTGTGGGGGATTATCTCTTGGCTTGTATCAAGCAGGATGGGATGGTCTTTTCGCAATTGAAAAAAACGCAAATGCTTTTGAGACTCTTAATTATAATTTAATTAAGGGGAAAAAACATTTTGCTTGGCCAAAGTGGTTACCACAATCTTGCCTTGACATCATAGAAGTTAATGAAAATTATTCTGAACAACTTATTCAATTAAGAGGTAAGGTTGATTTAGTTGCCGGTGGTCCACCTTGTCAAGGATTTTCAATGGCAGGTAAGCGTATAGAAGATGATGTTAGGAATCAGCTTGTTTTTTCATATATTGATTTCATTAGTATGGTTCAACCAAAGCTGATACTTTTTGAGAATGTAAAAGGTTTTACTTATGCTTTTGATAAGAAGAAAAATCAAGATGCTGTACCCTATTCTCAGATAGTTACTGATAAACTTCGGACATTGGGATATGATGTCATTGCTTTAGTTATAGATTTTTCTAAATACGGGATTCCACAACGTAGAAAACGTTTTATACTAGTAGGAGTTAAAGATGGAGATGAAGGATCAGCACGAAGGTTTGTAGATTTACTTGATGCTCAAAAGGGTAAGTTTCTTAAACATTATAATCTTTCTGAGGTTTGTACAGTTTCAGAAGCAATTTCCGATTTGTTACAAGAGAATGGAATCGTTGAAACTCCAGACCGTAAAGGTTTTAATTCAGGTATATATGGCAAAATTGAATCACCTTATCAAGAATTAATGCGTAAGGGTTTGCATAAATTGCAAACTATACCAAACAGTCATAGTTTTGCCCATCATTCAGAAGGGAAAAAAATGATGTTTGAAAAACTTCTATCTGATTATCCTATAAGAGGAAAACGTATAGATGGCAAAGTACGTGAGATATGGGGAATTCATCAGCGTGGTATTACTATTCTAGATCCAAATGATATTGCTCCAACTATAACAAATATGCCAGATGACTATCTCCATTATTATGAACCTCGTATATTGACAGTACGTGAATGTGCCAGAATACAATCATTCCCGGACTGGTACGAATTTAAAAGTAAATATACTACAGGTGGAAAAATGCGAAAACATGAGGTTCCTCGTTATAGTCAAGTAGGTAATGCCATACCGCCTTTATTTGCTTTACAAGCTGGGTTAGTGCTAAAAAAAATGCTTAAGAACCATGGAAGAGTTGAAATTTAAAGTCAGTGCAGAACTTAAAAATATATTAGGGAGAGATCTTATCACGAGCGATAATATAGCCATTTTAGAGTTAGTTAAAAATTCATATGATGCTCATGCAACTAAGGTTGATATAACATTTGATACTGACAAGATTATCATAGCAGATAATGGTAAAGGAATGACTTTAGATGAACTCAAGAATAAATGGCTTTTTGTGGGTTTTTCTGCTAAAAGGGATGGTACTGAAGATGATTCATATCGCAGTAAATTTAAAAGGAACTATGCTGGTGCAAAAGGTATAGGTCGAATTTCTTGTGACAGATTAGCACGTTACCTGACTCTTATTACAAAAAGTAGTGAATCTGATACTGAAGAAACATTATTCGTAGACTGGAAATCTTTTGAAGGTAAACAAAAGGTTGAGTTTGATACTGTAGGTATAAAACATAAGTCTTCTACTGAAATTCACAAGTTTCCTAATGACTCTACAACTGGAACTATCCTTGAATTTTCAGTATTGCATACAAATTGGGGATGGGATGAAATTATAGAACTTCGTAAGTCTCTTGAAAAAATGATTAATCCTTTTTCTGAGACGGATGAATATAAAATAGAAATATTTGCTCCTAATTTTGTAGAATCAGATAACAGAATAACGGAACAAATAAATAATATTCATAAAAACAATCCGATACTCACTGATAAAGAACGGGCTACCATTGCAGAATTAGAGAACTCTAAGGTCACAGGAGTTATAGTAAATACCATAAATGATGTACTTAAAATTAAAACTACTCAAATAGAGAGTATTTTAAAAGATGGTATAATTCATACAAAACTTTCTGATCGAGGAGAAGTTATGTATGAAATAGAGGAGATAAATAAGTTTGGCAAACTTGAGAATGTTTCTATAAACTTATATTATCTTAATCGTGCCGCTAAATATAATTTTAGTCTAAAAATGGGTGTACAACCTGTTAATTATGGTAATGTTTTTCTGTTTAGAAATGGGTTCAGAATATGGCCATATGGAGAATATAATGATGATTCATGGGGACTAAATCAAAGAGCACAGCAAGGATACAATCGTTTTCTTGGAACTAGAGATTTGTTTGGCCGTGTAGATGTTGAGACTAATCGTGTAGAAGATTTTAAGGAGGTTTCTAGCCGTGATGGAGGCTTGATAAAAACAAAAGCTAGTCAAGAATTATTAGACTTCTTTTCATTGATTCATCGTAGGCTTGAAAGGTATGTTGTAGGAGTATTATGGGGGGAAGGTTTTATTAGAAACAGTTATTTCCAAGATGAAAAATTTGCTTATGAAGCAAGAGAACAATTAAAACATGGTAAAGATTTAGATAATACAGATTATGTGTATGACAACATAGGCAGTAAAGTGGATTTCCTACAGCTTGTAAAAAGCATGGTTAATGATGGCTCTATTCATGTTAAGTACTATAATACTAAACTTGCTGACTTGGTTTCAGACGCCTCAGCTTCTGAGATAATTCAGTTAAATGTATTGAATGATTTACGTAAAATTGCTGAAAAAATGAATGACTCTGACTTGTCTTCAAAAATCGAACTTTTTGAGAAAGAGATGGCAAAAATGCGTAAAGAAAAAGAGGAAGCCGAAAAAAAAGCTGAAGAAGAACGTCTAAAAGCCATTATGGCAAAGCGAAAAGAAGAGGCTGAGAAAGCTGCAAGGGAAAAAGCCGAAAAAGAACGTGATGCACAAATACAAAAGAACACCTATTTAATTTCTGCTAGGGATACTTCACAAGAAGTTGAGGATTTGATGCATACAGTTCTAATTTCATCTGCAGAATTAAACTCCCTCGTTTCATCTCAAAAAGAGATTCTTCAGGAAGAGGTTATTGATAGGGAAGAACTAATTGATATTACCAGGGATATGGAATTCAATATTGAACGTATCCATGTATTGAGCAGTCTTATAACAAAGGCTGATACTTCTTTGTTACGTGAATCTACAGATGTTGATTTATATGAATATACCAAGGAGTTTTTATCTTTTTTCTCAAGATCGCTTAAGGTGGATTGCGTAAAGCATGACTCGGAATCTTACGTTAAGAAAGTAAAGGTTCTTGAATATTCAGTTATTTTCCAGAATCTAATAAGTAATTCTCGAAAGAATAACGCAACTCAAGTATTTGTTTCATTTCAAAGAAAAGAAAGGAGTGTTGTTATTGACTTTTCTGATGACGGTGATGGAGTAGATCTTATCCGCTTCACTCCTGAAACGATTTTTGAAGTAGGAGTAACAAATAGACCAGGTGGTCATGGAATTGGTTTAAGTACCATACGGAATACTTTAGAAAGAGATATGAATGGTACTATCTGTTTTTTAGGTAATAATATTAATAAACTTAAAGGAGCAACATTCCGTATAATACTACAATAATATGAAAAAGAAAGTAACTGTTCTTATTATTGATGATGTTGATCAGTCAAAAATAATAGATGCACTTAATAAACAGCTTAAAAGAACATGTGAATTTGAGGCAATAAGTATTCGTACTACAGATGTTGAGTTAAGAGAAGATGGCTCAGATCATCTTGATGTCATAAAGTTGAAAGAACGCATAAAGGATTTAATTAGTTCTAAACATATAAATTGGGCATTGACAGATTTTAATCTTTCAGAAGATGATATTGATGGTATTGATGTAGTAGAAATATTGACAGAATTACGTAAAAATCTTAAGATTATTATGTATTCAGGCAATAGGAAAGCTGTAGTCAAACGTGTTTTGGGAAAAGTTAAATTACAAGAAGCAACAGAAGAAGAAATAGTTGAAGCTGTTCGAAAACTGATGGAATATCAAATAATTGACTATGTCAAACGTGATGAATATAAAGATAAATTAATAGAACTGATAAACCGTGATGATGAACCGACCGTACATGATTATTTTTTAGAGCAGTTACGTCAACATTCAGAAATGGAATTTAAATCATGTTATGCTCCTTTAAAAGGTAAAACTTTAGGTGAAATTGCAGACATGATTGAAAAGCAATCAGACAAGCGTGTCGATTCCTGGACTCAGGAATTAGTAGAACAAACTATAGCATATTTAGTAAAAATCAATGAATAAGACAGTTTGCATATACCCCAAAGATGAATCTACGGATTTTCTCTCTCCTTTATATGACTTTTTATGTGAAAAAGGATGTGAAGGATTGCACAAAGATACAACGGAAAATACAGATGAAGCATATGCTTTAATTAAAGAGGCTGATAGTATTATTTTTCTAGGTCATGGTGCTTCTGATACATTATATGGTTCGCCACAAGATGGAGAATTTACAGTGCTGATAAACGAAACTAATATACAAGAACTACTTTATGGAAAAAGATGTTTTATATTAGCATGTAATTCTTATGAGTTCTGTGAAAATTATAATTTAACTTCTTTCATAGGTTTTGGAAATATGCCTACAGGAATAGTTGATGTTAAAATTGCAATGGAAGCTGATACTACTTTTCCTAGTCTTGAAAAAGAAGATATTGATACATATGATGCGGCATTAGTATCTTTATTAATAAGAGCGTTTAATGTAGCCTGGTTAACTGATATGGAAAAGCTATATTCAAAAATAAGACTTTACGCCAATGTTGAGATTGGAGAATGTCTAATAAATAAGCCGTGTAAGATGTTTAGGGAGGTTGCAGATTTACTTCAAGATTTTAAAAATGATTGTACTTACTGTCCGTAACAAGGTTACAATCATATTTTTGTTGAAACTATATTACCATATACCTGTTTCTGATACGCCCAATCTTCTGAAGCAGTTTCATTCTCAACTTTTCCGGAAAAGTAATCTCCACCTTATCACCAAGAGCCAGGATTTCATCCACCAGCTCGTCAGTCACAAGAAGAGTGTAATCAAATGACGTAAAAGTCCCCATATCATTCCTTTCTACCTGAGAATGGTGGAAAGGATGCTTTCTCAGATAATCTGCAAATGGACCATAAGCCCTTAGTGTAACCTCTTCCGGCTGCTGTCCGGTTGGGGCTACAACACCAATGGAGTCTGAAAGACGTTTGGCAAGGGAAAATTTGTAGTCAGTATCAAATCTCTTGCCGCTAAGGTAAATTTTGTTCAGTGCATCAAGAGGAACGGCACAGAACTCTGTTCCGTTCCTGTACCCGAGCAGATACCAGCGGTTATGGAAGAGTTTCAAACCTTCCGGTCGGAAACGGCCTTCCACTTCATTGCCCTTGTCATTTATGTAGAATATGTACAGTTCATGTCCATCGCTGATGCACTCCGATATATCCGGCAGGTATTCAATACCACCTGACATGTCAGGCATTACAACACGATGGAACAGACACGGACTGCTTTTCAGAGCCACATCAATGATACGGCTGTTGAACAGCCAGTTCCGGCAACTGTCACCGAGTATTTCATCCAGATTTTGGATGTAGTATGTATAGTCCTTCCTGTTGCATGCAATGACTATATCAAAATTTTCCTCAATCATTTTCCGGTGATGATGGAATGTGCGCAGACTCAGCGGTTTTCCATTGTACAGGAAATAGTGCTTCCATATTTCGCAAAGCCTTTCAAAAGTGACCTTTCTTTCCTGATAGACTGTATGCAGCAGCCAAATGTAGCGGTTGTAGATATTATTCATAAAACTACCTCTTATAACTTGTTTAACTATCTAAATATAAGCATTATAAATGAGATATGCAAGAAAATTGCACATCTGTTTTGTACAATATTTTCGGTATAATCCGGACTGGTTTTCAGTACAGATTTAGTATGTCCATACCTTTCTTCACTGCCTCTCTGCAGGTGTAGAATGTCCCACCATAAGGTTTGCCGTCATAAAAGGCAATCAAACTGCATGAATGCTCCAGCATGAAGTCATTGCGCCTTAGAAGGCATCCTTTGAAATAGTGTTCACTCAATACGATAACCTGGTCAGCCTGGGAAATTATTCTCTGATAATGTTCCTTTTCCATGGAAGGCCACCGGCAGTTCTGTCTTCTGAAAGGTATAACGGCAATGAGCCGTATATCCGGATACTTTCCCTTCAGTGACAATATAGTCTCAGCGGCCATCAGGTCGAATCCCATGGCCATTCCTGAATAGAAGCAGGTTATACCTGATTTGCAGGCGACGGACACAGCTTCAACAAGCCGTGCCCTTATTTCATTCTGCCTTTCTACAGGAATAGTTCTGTGTCCCGTGAAAGCCAGTGACTTTGATTTTTCTGATAATATTCCGTTCATAGTTCTATACTTTATAATGGGTTCTTGCAAGGAAGATGCCTTCAATGACATTCGCTCCGAAACTCTCCAGCTGATTCGCATATATACCGAAACTGATTCCGCGTGTTATTACATCATCGAAGACTATGACTGCCTTACCTCTGAACCACTCTTCATCAAACTCTATGACGCTCACCTTTCTGATTTCCTTTTCAGCCTTACGGTTTTCATGAATAGCAAGTCTTTCTCCGCATACCCTTACATGGTCATATCCGTTTATTGCTCCTGTGAGTTCACATACCCTTTTGCAAAAGTCCATGTACCGGATTTCATTCTTTCTTACCGATGATGCCGGAACCGGAATGAATACCAACTGTGAGCATCCGTTGCCGTGTTTCTCAATCATCCTTGCTGCCGTCATCTGTGCTACCGCTTCATGAGACCTTCCGTCCTTGAAGTCATAGACCAACTGTCTGTCGGCGATTTCCTTCTCGCCCACATTCTGAATACGTTTGGGAAAATACTTGCAGAACCATGTCTGCGGCTTTTCCAACTGCTTTCTGATGCTTTCGTCCATCTGTACCATACGCTCTGATTTTTTTCCCTTCTGTCAGCAAGTTTTTCAGCTTGCCCGAAGGATATTTTTTGCAGTTCTCAGAAGCGCAGGCATTCAATAAGGCAAACTTCAAGGGAAGCTGAAAATACGCTCAACCTCGTTTGAGGAAGATTTTCAGCCCTGTGTTTGACGTTTGCAATGCCGGAGATACCTTTGCAGAAAAATATCTGCAGAGGCATGCTGAACAAACCTGTGGATGTAATGGTACATTAGGATAACCTGTATCCCTTTCGCATCAGATATTTTCAGATAATAAAATGCACCCGTTTCAGGGGTGACAGTGTTGACAGAGAGTATCAGTCAGAGTATCAGATACTTCACATAGAAATCATGCGTTGACAAACGTTGACAAGTGTAGCCACAATTTTCAGTCCGCTAAAAATCCATAGCCAAACGTTGACACACTATAATACTCTATTCTTTATAAGAAAAATCAGAAAGAATATAATATATTGTATTACAGCATTTTCCAAGACTGACTTTATGCCGGATTTTCATTGGATTTGCTGTCAACGCTGTCAACCATCAAATATATGCCTTCCTGATTTTCATAAAACAGATTCGTTATCAACCGCCTTACCCCAGCCGTATTGAATATGACAGGTAACACATAATCCGTACAAATCCCACAATCTCCGGGATAATCCCATATTTGACGTATTGACAGCTAATAATCAACTGTTTACCTTTACGGCATCCAATAAACGAAAAGATTAACCAGCATGAGAAATAATGAAAGTTGTTCCGGAAAAGACATATTCAGTAAAGGAGGCAGCACGCTACCTGGGTGTTCACCGCTGCACCATCTATGCCTATATCCGCTACCTGGAAAAGCCGCTGGCTTTCCTGAAGATACCTGATAAGGCAAAAAGGGTGTTCAGAGGGATTGACCTGATAGCCTACAAGGAAACCGGCCTGCCCAAACGTGGCCGCAAGCGTAAGAAACACCGTTAGTTCAGTCTGTCCCATGGAATGGTATCCAAAAGATTACATTTGGCATTCATAGCTGCAAGTTCAAGAGCAAGCAGCCTTGCCCTTAGCCTGACATCCTCCATGTCGGAAACGGCCTGAAGGAACTCCGATGGCTCCATTGCTCCCGACTGAATCATCCATTCCCTTGCACATTGTTCAGGAACAGCGGCACTGACGAAAGAGAATATTTCTTTAGCTATGCAGCCAGCTGTACCGTCACCGGCTTCAATGGTAAAACAGAACGGCACGCCGCTCGAAGTCTTCCGTTTGAAATTGAGAAACCGGATTCCATTCATATTTTCCATAGAAACGCTCCACCCATGCTGGGCAGAGATATTAAAAATATTACGACAATTTTCCATTTACCATACAATTATAGTTTTGTTTTCATTTACCTGCTATAATAAGCAGCCGGTCTTGTCCGTGACGGATAGGACCGGCCACTTCTGTTTATTTCAGACTATTCAAACCTTGCAAGAAATTCCTGAAGCCTGCTGTCCTGAATCTGTTTCAGCGGAACCGGCTTAAAGTCCTGCTGCTGTCTTACCTGAAGCTTGCCAAGTCCCTGAGCACTCAGGTCAAGCTCCACATCCGAAAGCTCATTGAGGGAAATATACCCGTATTCATCCTCCATGAGTCCTATTACGATACCGAATAGAATCACATCGTCATCCTCCCTGTTTCCTTCGAGGATAAACCACCTTACAGCACCAAGGGCAAAAACCGCACGGCAAACAGCCTCTTTTCCCTTGCCGTCCTGGGAGTAGAGCGGATAACCCTCCAGAGCTTCCGCCAGTTGTGTTGTCATCAATCTGCACATATCAGTAAAAAATTAAAAGATTGTTTGATACTCATTCTTTTTGTTCGCATAACACTTGATTTTGAAGTTCCAGTTCTTTTCCCTTTGGTAAAGCTCATTGAGCTTCATGGCCGGGATAAACCGTTTTATGTGCATTTGTGACTGCGGACCAAAGGGAGAAAAAGACAAGTGTGAAGTCAGAGAATGCAGACGGAATACCCAAATTTTTGAGGCATGAGAAAATTTGCGGAAGGCTGCCGTCAAGTCCTCCGACTGAAAGCGCAAGCGTCACTTGGCGTTTCTCCAGTCCGCAGTACCTTTGCACATAAGAAACGGTTCCGGCTATGATGCTCCAATGTTTTCCTGACATTCAGTATTCAAAGATTTCTGAAGAGCATAGTATCCGTTTTCAGACAAACCACCGGTAACCGGTTGCCAATGTCAGAGCCTTTAAAGTGAAGAGTAGCGCAACCTTAAAGGCTCTGTCTTTGGCAACTGTCCTGATTTATCTGCATGATTGTATGAACCTATTGGCTGAAACTTGCCTGGTATCACAGATACGAAGCAAGTCAGCCGGTTAGTTTCCGTAGCATAAGGCAATTTGTTCCGGCATCGCATGAAATACGAACAGTCGGAACAGATTGCCTGTATTTTAAGACTGGTGTTCAGGGATATAGGACGTTCCGTCAGTGCAAGCTTTAGCCTGCATCATCGGGACGACCTGCTTGTTTTCGTTTTCAGACATGTTATTGATAACCAGTTGCCAATGTCAGAGCCTTTAAAGTGAAGAGAGCGTAACCTTAAAGGCTCTATCTTTGGCAACTGTTCTGATTTATCTGCATGATTGTATGAACCCGTCGGCTGGAACTTGCCTGGTATCATAGATACGAGGTAAGTCAACCGGTAAGTATCGGTAATATAAGGCAAGTTGTTCCGGCATCGCATGAAATACGAATAGTCGGAACAGATTGCCTGTATTTTAAGACGGGGATTCAAGGATATAGGACGTTCCGTCAGTGCAAGCTTTAGCCTGCATTATCGAGACGGACTGTTATCATTTTGTTTAAATGACTGAGTTAGAAAAATGGTAGCAGTACGAAAATAGCATTTGCAATATATTTCAAATGTTTGTTTATTCTTGAAGTTTTTTTCATGTTGATACAATTTATTATGGGCAATTTGGGGTTTTTCGCTATATTTGCATAAATGTTTAATATGATTATGGCTAAAGATTTAAATCGCTTGAAAGTTGTTCTTGCAGAAAAAAAAATAACAAATAGACAACTTGCTGAGAAGCTTGGTAAAGATGAAGCAACTATATCAAAATGGTGTACTAATAATCTTCAACCAAATTTAGAGATGTTAATAAAGATAGCTCAAGTATTAGAAGTAGAAGTTCAAGAGTTAATAAGAGTACCTAATAAAATATAATTCCAAACGATGAAGAGTATAGACAAAACATTTTCCTTGTTTGATTTCTGTAAAAAGAAAGCAAGTAAAGTTCAAATATATGGAGAAGAAACTTTAGATGATGATGGAAATATAATTTCTTTTATTGATCAGGCAGCTCTTATAACCCATTATTTACAATTGAAAGATTCTGAAATAAGCTTGCCTTATGTATCCAAAGCAGAAAGTATATTGGGCTTATGGTATGAATTTATAAAAGGTGAAAAGAAAATTTGTACAAAAGATTTGGAGTGCGCAAGAGAATCTTCAGTACTTTTACAAACCTATCTTTTCCCGGATTTGTTTCAAGCCCCGTTTCAGGCACCAGAGAATCCTAAATTTACATTTATAGATTTATTCGCTGGTATTGGTGGATTCCGAATGGCAATGCAAAACTTGGGAGGCAAATGTGTGTTTTCTTCAGAGTGGGATGAACAGGCTAAGAAAACCTATTATGCCAACTATGGTGAAGTGCCGTTTGGTGATATAACAAAAGAAAGCACAAAAAGTAAGATTCCGGCTGATTTTGATATCCTTTGTGCTGGCTTCCCATGTCAGGCTTTCTCTCTTGCTGGCAAAAAATTAGGCTTTGAGGAGACTAGAGGAACTTTGTTTTTTGATGTTGCAGAAATTCTACGTCGTTATCAACCTAAAGCATTTTTCTTGGAGAATGTGAAAGGACTTGTTATACATGATAAAGGGCGAACTTTTAGAACGATTCTTAACACTCTTAATGAAGTTGGTTATGTCGTTCCTGATCCTGAAATAGTTAATGCTATGTATTTCGGTGTTCCTCAACACCGTGAACGTATATATATAGTTGGTTTTCGAAAAGATCTTGGAATAAAAAAAGATGATTTTAAATATCCTGAACAGAAAGAAGTAACAAAGAAGTGGATAGATGTTCGTGAAGAAAATCCTGTTCCAGCAAAGTATTATCTCTCAACACAATATATATCTACTCTTATAAATCATAAAGCCAGACATGAATCTAAGGGAAATGGCTTTGGATACGATATTATCCCAGATGATGGTGTTGCGCATGCCATCGTTGTTGGAGGAATGGGTCGCGAAAGTAATCTTGTTATAGATTTCCGTCAAACAGACTTGACTCCTACAACCAGAATTAAAGGTGAAGTAAATAAACAGGGATGGCGTAAAATGACACCACGTGAATGGGCTAGATTACAGGGGTATCCTGATACTTTTAAAATAGTTGTAGCGGATGCCTCTGCTTATAAACAATTTGGAAATAGTGTTGCTGTTCCCGCAATTCAGGCTACAGCAGAACAATTACTTAAACCACTTAAAGAAAATGGCTTTATCGGGAAATAAAGGGGAATGGAGTGAAATTTATGCTCTATTCAGATTACTAGGAGAAGGAAAGGTTCATGCTGGAGATGCAGACATGAATAAATTGGATTTGTATTACCCGATTTTAAATGTAATACGTGAAGAATCCAAAAGATATGAATATAAACCAGATATAGAGCAAAATATCGTTATCATAGATGAAAACGGTAATGAATATGCGCGTATATCAATGGATAAATTTATGGAAGAATCTATGAGGCTTTTGGAAGATATTAAGAATGCCAAGGGAGCTTCATTTTCAATACCTCAGACAGAAGAATTTATGAATGAAGTGGGGTGTTCTAAGATTAAAGCCAAATCATTGGATAAGTCAGATATTCATATTGTTATTCATGATTTACGTACTAATATGAAACCTCTTCTAGGATTCAGTATTAAATCACAGCTTGGTACTCCATCTACTTTACTAAATGCTGGAAAAACCACAAATATCACTTATCGTGTAGTTGGAACTTCACTTTCTGCTGGAGATATTCAAGAAATTAACGCTATTGATGAGCATTTATCACGTATGAAAGCGATATTTGATAAGGGATGTAAGTTGGAGTACCATGACATTGATCATCCGGTTTTCAAAAATAACCTATTGTTTCTGGATAGCTGTATGCCACAGTTTATAGCGGACTGTTTGATTATAGACAGTCTACCAGATTCAACGTCCTCAGTAAGAAGTGCTGTTGAAAAGGTAGCTGAAAGTAATCCGTTTAATTTTACTGGTGCTAATAAGGAAGCTTTCTATGCCCATAAAATGAAAGTTTTACTTCTTGATGCTGCGTTAGGTATGACACCAGCAAAAGAATGGACAGGACAATATGACGCAAACGGAGGATATCTTGTTGTTAAAAAGGATGGAGATATTGTCTGTTATCATTTCTACAATAGAAATGATGTGGAGGATTATCTTTATAATAACACACGTTTTGAACGTGCAAGTCGTAGTAGATATTGCTTTGGTTCATTGTATAATGAGGATGGAGAGGTTTATATTAAATTGAATATTCAGATAAGATTTAAAAAATAGATATTGAAGTCCACTTTCTGAAAAAGGATTATATTGGATGCATATTTACATTGATATTGATTTCAAGAAGAATCTTTATTGCTGAATAAATATATTATATGACAGATCGATTGACAAAAGAACAACGTCATAGAAATATGTCGGCTGTGCGCAGTAAAAATACAAAACCAGAACTATTAGTGAGAAAATATTTGTTTAGCCGTGGATTTCGATATCGGTTGAATCATCCTCGTCTGCCTGGACATCCTGATATCGTGTTGAAAAAATACAGAACGGTTATTTTCGTAAATGGCTGTTTTTGGCACGGTCATGATGGATGTAAATATTCTGTTCTTCCTAAAACAAATACAGAATTTTGGGAAAACAAGATACAGAGAAATAAAGAACGGGACATTAGGGAGCAAAAGGAACTGGCTGCTATGGGATGGCATTGTATTACGATATGGGAATGCCAATTAAAACCTGTAATACGTGAGCAAACGCTAGAGTCATTAGCATATACACTTAATCATATATATTTGAATGACAGAAGTGTAAAGCTGTATGAGATACAGGAAGATAATCAATTGTTAGCCGCTGAATCAGATTGTGATTATATGAAAGAGAACCTGAAATAGGATTATATATGCAACTCATTTATGTTCATGTGATTTGAAATTTTAAACTGAATAAGAGATATGAAACATAAATATAAAAGCCATAAGAGCATACGTAAACTTAAGAATAAAAAACATCAAATTTTATGCTCACTTAAGGGGAATATAAGGCGTTGTTATTCAAGGAATAAGAATACTCGTAAAAAAAACAGTTTATCAGAAAGTAGGCGTGAAATATATCTTGAAAACTACAACGCAAAAAGAATAATAATGGGAGATTCAAAAAAAGGATATGAATTTCATACCCAATTATTATTGGAATATTCTTCATTATATCCAGGGAAATTTCTAGATATAAAGAAGGAAATCTATAATTTTTCTAGGAATACGCTTTTACGAATGGTTTTAGTTCTTGGACAAAATTACGGTTTGTGTAGAATATCTGACATGGAAAAGAAACGCTTCTTTTCATATAAATCAGAGTTAATCGACGAAATGATGCATAAGATATATAATTATATCAAACGTAATAAAACTTTACCATATAATGTGTCATATGCATCTCAAAAAACTTTCTTAGAGTTTCTTAAACTAATATTTAGTATAAGGCCCGAACTCTGTCATGACAAATACAATTCTTATATGGCAGAAATTAAAACTTTTGATTTATTATTGGCTATAAATGAACAAAAGGTTACCCCATATCAGCCAAGTATAAAGGAAAAAGATGATTTGGCACGTATGATGTATGTTGGACTTTATGCGACAAATGAATTTACAAATAATAATGAGACTCTTGATTTGTCAGAGCAAATGTATTATGCTTTGACTTTTTTTGAATTTATTTCATCAAACTTTGAATGTGAAGTTATTTACAAGACCTTTTTGAATCATTTTTCAATAAATGATTGGAGGGAATATTTCCTGACTATTGTCGGTTTAAACTTGGTCGCATTTAAACAAGGTTTAGGTTTTTTAGATGTTAAACTGAATGATCCCGATCATATATTTAATGCAAATGTACTTCAAAAAATATCTCTTAATGAAGACGCCTATATTGAAAGTGATGATGATAATAGAGATATTGTTGTATTTCGTTCACGACCATTAATAAGTATGAATGATGGTAAATATTTAGTATACAATAAGCAATTATTGAATAAAAGGCTATATAACAGTATATATTTTGATTTATTATCCTATAATTTAAAATATAGAAAAAAATCCTTTAATCAATTCTATAAGGACACATTTGTAGAGAAATATTTATTTGATCATTCTATATTAGAATGTTTAGATGGAAGAAATCTTGATAAATGTTTTCCTCTGCTGCAAGATATAAAAAAAGAGGATTTTATAAATACTAAAGAGGAAGAAAATCAACCTGATTTTTATTTTAGAGAAGGTGATAGTGCTTTTATTTTTGAATGTAAAGCAATTAAACTAAATGGAGATTTAAAAGTAAAAGCAAGTGTAGATGATATTATCGATGAGTTGGAGAATAAATTAAGCGTGAAGCGTTGGAGTCTTAAAGATGGAGTAAAACAAGCAATAGAAAAAGAAAAGCCTGAAGGTGTAGGCCAACTGGTTAATCATATTGTTAGATTAGAGAATTTTGATTTTAAATGGGATACGATTGATCCAAAATCAATATCATTTTATTATCCTGTATTAGTATTGGAAAATTCTGAAATAGCTCAAGTCCCATTGTCTGCCATCGCTAATGAATGGTATCAAAAGGGAATAAATCAAAATTTAAAGACTTCAAAAGATAAGTGTAAGCCTTTAATAGTTATGACTATAAAGACATTTTTCTTCTATTATGATTTATTCCAAAAGAATGGTTTCAAATTTTACTTCGATAAATTTATCAATAAACATATTTATTATAAAGATAATAGTTCATTCTATTATATGGATGAATTTAACGATTTTGATACTTGGATGAGAATGAATTATACAAGTCATAGGGATTTATATTATAAGAAGAAATTTGAAGAAATTATTGAATGGAAAAAGCAACATCAAGCGAATAAGGGTATCTGATACCCCTTATTCGCTAATTTTCTATATATTATTTATCGAAATAATAGGCCTGAACTTATGCGCTTGATCCTTTGGTGTTTCCTGAATAGTACCAGACTGCATGGAATAAAGCCAGGTCTTATTCTCCTTCTGGCCTTCCACTTCAGTAGATGACCATAACCAGCATTCACCCGGATTCAGATTAATTTGGGTTCCACCGACTTCGCTTATACATTCATTAACCAGATGTCGGACCGTGAATAGATAAGAGAGTTGCCGGACAGAAGGAATATAGGCCGATTGCCCATAACTCCACAAATCAAAAGTTTTGATAGCCATCGGTGACTTGACTTCATCATTATTGAACAAAGAATAAGTGTTCTTGTTTCCGTCTTCTTCGGTCAATGATGCAGAAGTACCCTGGTCAATCCCAAGACTGTCAGCAAAAGCCAGCGGTTCCATATCATGAATGTAAACTGCATAACCAAGATTGTCAGTTTCAGCACTACGATTTATATGGAAGACTATGGCAACAGCTTCCTTGTCAGATTGCTTGAATTTGTCCATGGACAATATATTCCCGTCTGAACAAACTACATTGCCAACCTGAAGGGAAGATAAAAGGCCGTCAACTTCTCCATGTTCACAATGGCAGGAAGTGAGTATCAGCCCACTCCATGCCAATATCGGTAATAAAATTCTTTTCTGCTTCATAACAGTGGAATTTCAAATGACCTGATTACACATTGCGCTTCCTTGTCCATAATGAACCAGTATTCAGAACGGTACGGTTGTCCGTCAGAATCAGTGGCTTCATACTCTATCTTTACCTTCCAACCGCTGAACGGCTTGCGTTCCTGACTACTTTCATCACCTATAGGCTTCAGCTCACCGGAAACCATCAGAGAGCGGAGTGCCGTCATGGCATCCATCTGACGTTTCATCTGTCCGGACATCCCGTGACATTCTGAATCAGGATTATCAAAATCCGTATCCTCCATAAACCTGCGACTGATTTTCATCATGGCCACAGAAAGAGCCATTTTCTCCTTCATGGTAACATACTCACGGCCAAATACAGAATCCGGTTTGCTGATACCCACAATCTTTACGGATTCCGGATTGTCCACTGAAGCCATCAGTGCCTTTCTTGCCATATCCTGTGCCTTATTCCCGCTGTCGCCGGAACAGCCGGTTCCCATTCCGAGCAGAACTGCCACTGCAGGCAGTATCAGTAGTTTCTTTCCCAGTTTCATATCTTTACGATTTGAAGTTTGTCCAGAGCCAGACCGAGGCGTTTGCGGTAAATGGAACCGTCCTCCCGGTACATCTCCAGTTCGGATGAAGTAATGTTTTTCTCACAAAGTTCCTTCGCCTCTTCCAGTGTCAGCTGATGGCCACCTATATTCCTCCAGATGGCGAATGAACACGGTGCTTCCTGATTGCTATAGTTGGAACAGTTGAAAGCCCTTGTTCCCACACGTACCTCGCCGCCGCAGTGCGGACACCTGCCGATAACAGACTGCATATTGACTGCACCGTCATCAGCAAGTTCCAGCACTGTCGGGAAAGTCTTTCCTTCCTTGGTGGAAAAGCCGTCCAGAAGGATACGGCGTTTCTCCAGGAACTCGGCAATCTCCGAGTCATTCATTTTCCGGTTGCCGATGATGGCATTGATGTTGAGCACACAAGAAGGATGCTCACCTGTGTTGTTTTCGCAGCGATAGCCCTTACAGGTTTTCACCACGTTGCCGCCGCAGAACGGGCAGCGTCCTATAATCTTCTTTTCTGAATCCATATTCCTGATAAGTTACAATGTTTGAATTAATTGAATGAGAACCCCCGGTTCCAGTCCGCAACGATTCCTCCTATAATGTTCTTGCCGGACATCACGCTTGCCCATCCTTCCGGGTCAAGAGAGAACCAGAGGTCGTTCCATGAGAGTGTGCGTACCTGCCATGCCAGGATAAAGAGGTCGGTATTGACAGCCTCCAGTCTGGTCAGTACCTCGTTTGCTATGTAGTACCGCTCGGAAGAACTGAGCAGATTTACCTTGTGCTTCTCCTTGCCTCCGTCAGAACCGCCTGTATCATAACTTCCGGAAGTCACCAGCTGCTTCATGAACGGATAAAGCGCAGCCATCTGGGTTGCGGCATCAGCCAGCTCGTCCGAGACGATTGCAGCAATGGCCGTTCCCTTCAGGTTACTGCCGACCGATTTGAGCAGCAGATTACAGTTTTGGGGTATCTCTGTGGCCACCAGTTCCCCGGCACGTTTAATCTGATAGAGATTCTGCATGGCACCCTGTGCATTGGAAAGATATTCCAGCATCTTGTCCTCCACACTGTGTACCCTGTCGAGAGCAACCGTTACGGCAGTCTCGGCAGCAATGATTTTTTCATGAGCCTTCTGGCGTTTGTCATAGATATTCTTCAGTGTGGATGTCTGTGCAAAGACAGCACCCGTCAGTGTCGGGTCTGTCTGTTGTGCAAAAGTGTCCGTACCTTTTAGCAGAAAAACCGCCAAAGCAGTCACTACCGTTATTCTTAACTTGATTCTGTCCATATCATTCAGATTTTACGTCCTTTATTCCTTTGTTCGCTCAGATTCTGTTCACGTTCCTCCTTGTGAGGTGAAATCACCGGCTCCATCGGTCTGTTCAGCAGACAGTCGTTCCAGTCCTTGAAAGCCTTTGGAGGAAGCCATTGCCCCATACGGTACCGGATGTTCAGCTGCCTGGCAACCTGTGCCAGTAGGGGACGCTTCATGTCAGGCTCGAATACCTTTCCCTTCGCTTCAATCCGGATGCCGCCGTCAGTCCTGCTTATCTTCATCTGAATACCTTCCTGTAGAGCCATCATGCGCAGTCCGTATATCCTCCCGGCCAGGTCGTTGTCAAAACAGTCGAAGGCACGTGCATTGGGAAACCGTTCCATGACTCCGGTTATCTGCCTGTCAGAGAATGTTCCGCCCAGTGAAACCAGAGCCGCACTGTCCCCAATCTGTATCCGGTTCATCTGGTAGAAGGCCATGGCATCAAATGCAGATTCACAGAAGAACACGCTTCTTACATTGTCCGGACTGATACCAGAAGGAACAGCCACCCATGCCGAAGATGACGAATCCGTACCGGCAGCCTTCGACTTGTAGCCGCCAAGTCCTCTGATTTCATACCCCCTGACTTCATTTCCCTTTCCGTCAGTATATGGAAATCCGATATTGTAGCCTTCAAACTTTCCGTTGTTCCTGTCCCTTATTAGGGAAATAAAGGACGAAAGAGCCGTTACGGTCGCTTTGGACAGTCCGCGCCGGAAAAACAGTCCGGGTATTTTTTCGGTGTCAACCGGCTTCACCTCATATCTGAAAGGTTCAAATACACCGCATAATTTTCCTGCCGATTTAACATACTCCCTGTCCTCCCTGTATTCAGGTTCAGGCATGTTGGCAAAACGTGCCATGACCTTGGCTATCTTCTGCCACTCATCCTTTCCGGATACCGTAAAGGAAGAAAGATTCTCACGGATGAGTGTCACCACATCACCCTTGGAACCGTCACGCCGGAAGAACGTCTGTGCTGCCTTGTCGTTCGGATGGCTGACAATCAGCGTATCCCTCCTGTTACCGCCTTCACCGAGTACCAGCTCGATGTAACGTCCGACACCGGCCTTCCTGTCCAGACGGTATCCCAGGGCGTATGCAATATCGTCAATCCCCACACGGGATTTCATTTCCCTGAAATTAACCTTGTAGTCACTCATGCTTTCCGATTTAAGATGTTATACAGATTTCATATACCAAGTCCTGTACCGGCATTCCGGTTCCTGCACATCATAGTAATCTCCGGTTCGTATGTCTTCCGTGCCGTCATGTTCAGGAAAGCCTCCTTGTCCTTCCAGTCCGTAAGCTGGAAGAATGTTTTGGCCGTTTCCCTGGAAACCTTTTTCAGCCCCAGTTCCACACCATCGTATGACGCACGGATGGCATAGTCTCCGGAACGGGTCTTGACAATGGCCGCATTCCTGAAAGGCATCTCCTCGTCCGCACTGACAGGAGCCAGCGGGTCATTCTTTGCCAGATAAGGCTGCTCACCGAGAGCCAGGCGCTGTTTGTCCACATGGTCAAGAATCAGGTCCGAAGCCTTGTTCACGTCAGCCATGACCGATACTATAAACTTCGGTTCCTGTTTCAGTACACCAATCCACGAGTCCAGATAGGCAGCCGAGTTGTCCGTTATCCTGGAATCAAATCCCATGGAATGACTGATCATGGCAGCCGTAAGTTCCGCCACCAGCTCCTCCTTAGCATATTTCGGGTCACCGAACCTGCCGCCCATCTCCCTGTTCAGACGCTCCGGTGTCATGGTGGAGTGAGTCATTTCATGGAGCATGGTAGAATAATACTCCATTCCGCCACGGTAGGTTTCTTCCGGGGAATCACCGATATTGAACTGCGCTTTCATGGGCAGCACCACAATATCCTTTGAGGGAGAATAATAGGCACCGTTCTCACGCTTGTCGGCACGTATCGGACAAAGCCACTGTTGCGTCTCCACCATACGGTCGAGTGCGGCATGGGTGTACATACCTTCCGTATCCCGAAGTTCCGGAACCTTGAACCTGTCCATGAGCTTCTGCATCCTCTCCGGCTGTACTTCTGCCAGATTGGTCTGCGCCACATTGTACACCGGGAATGACTTGATGAAAGGAATGACATCCATATCCTTCTTCTCTTCCTTGCTCATTGCACGGTATTCCTCCGTGCTTATCCTCTTGCCGTGACTGTCCTTTATCATCATATCCCAGTAAACCACCGGGAAGGCCTTTTCACCCTTCAGGACATGAGCCTTCAGGTTATGCGCCTGCTTGAAGGTCAGATATACCGGAAGCTGGTAGTTCATGGCTGCAGTATGCATCTGAAGAAAGAAGGAATTGGAACCGGAATAGTTTCTGCCACCCACATTCTGCGGCAGTCCGGCATAACCCGATGCACCGCCAATCCATCCCTGTTTCCATCCGGTATCCTTCATCTGCTGCATACGCTCAATCATCATTGCAGCGAAGCGGTCTATGGCCGCCTGTCCGCTGTTTCCCTGAAAGTCAGTTCCAGATGCCATAGCTGTCGTCATCCATTACCTGACGGTCCATCTGCTCGATGTCCGTCTGTTCCACATAGAACTCAGCGGATTCATCCGAAGGGTCAGTACTGTGCGACCGGCACCACTCCAGATAATCATCTGCATTCTCACTGTCCATAACAAAGCGGAGGAAACCTATCTTGCCCTCCTGCAGAAGCTCCACAAGCTCCTCATGATTCATTTTAGCTGACATATAACTTGTATTTTAGTTTTCTGATTATGTTACATTTTCATAGAAGCCGTTTTCTCCACCTTTGCGGTATTGGCGGCAAGCATACCGGTTATTTCCGTATTCAGATATTTGGCCGCAATCTGTTCCCTTGTAGCCGTCTTGGTCTTGAAAAGCGAATAACCGTCATCAAAGGAGATTTCATGCCGGGAAGTCTGTCCCTTTTCTCCGAGGTCAACCGACACCTTCCACTTGTTGTCGTTTCTGTCCTTGGCCACACGCACACCCTTGGGGTCAACACCTTCAGGAAGCTGATACTTCTCGTATGCAGACTTCAGATGCAGACGTTCCCCGAAGTTCTTTTCAATAAGCTGGTTTGGAGTTGCCACCCTGTCGAAGTAGGCATTCAGGTCCTGGCGTGAAGCCACGGCAGACATGTTCGTATCCCCAACCTGAACATAGAACTTGTATTTCCCAAAGTCAGGACGCTGCTCGTCCTTCTCCTTATAGACATTAAACTTGTTTACGGTTATGGAACCGTCCGGCCCAGCAATCTCCTTTGGCATTCGGAAGGCTTCCTCAGATACCTTCGGCATCAGCTTTGTCGGATAGTATCGTTCCATCAGCTGCGGCACCGTCATTTCCTTGTTCTGATAGGCAGCAAGGTCGGCTGCATCCATCTTCTGCGGCTTGAGCTGCTGTCCGTCAATCTTTGCGGTAAAGTACCAGTCGGCAGGATTGGTGGTACTCTGGTAGGCATGACCATGAGTCACCTTTTCACCGTTGGCCGTCACCATCTGAGGCTCACGGGGCTTGCGTTCCTGGGCTGTCTCCGTTTTCTGTTCGTCCTTCTTTTCGGTCTTTACCTCATTATCCGTCCCGGTCTCAGCTTTGGTTTCGGCTTTGGCCTTCGATTTCTTTTCCCTTGCAGGTTTTACATCAACAGTGCTCTCCACTGTTCTGTCAGGAGCTTCCTGCGCACCCTGTTCCTTTCTCTTCTTTCCCATATCTGTATTGTTTTGAATGGTTCTGTCATTATTTTCAGCCTTGTCCTGTCCGGCCTTCTTCTTCAAAGGACTGTCCAGTGCATCACAGATTGCAACCCTTATTCCTGAACGTATCAGCCTGGGCAGATAAACGTCAAGTGCTGATTGTGGAAATGATGCAACCTTTACAGGTTTCTTGTAGTCAGGCAGCATCCTGTCTGCAATCTCGATGGCAAGCACTGCGGCAGCCTTGACGGCATCCTGCTTATAGAGTTCATAGAAACTGTTCCGTCTGAACAACAGCATAGCATCCGGATGCTTCTTCTTCAGTTCGTTGAACTGCCGGATGATACCGTTATTATTATCTGAATCTGTCTTTTTGGTCATAGAAATCAGTATTAAAGTTTAAGGCTGTTTGCTTTTGTTTCCTTCCGGGATGGAGAGAGGGAAATAGCACGCTCCACGGCCTGTTTGTCTACCACCTTCTGATATTCCCAACGGTTCTTGTCAGTCATGACAAGGCCGAGGTATTCAGGATGAATCTCGTCATAGCGGAGCTTCTGCTGTCTTTCCCATTCCTTCATGTCACCCTTGATAAGCCTGAATCCCTGCTGCTCCTTCAGATCAATGCCGACTGAAACCTTCTCGCCGCCAACATTCAGTTCAACCGGTTTTCCCTCACGTATCTGCTGCTTCTGCTGCGTACCCAGTTCAATGTCGTTTACCTTCTCCATGTCCTTCAGGCGCTGCTCCAGCTTGATGTCAGTGACACGCCTGTGAATGACGGATTTCGTTTCGGGATCAAGCTGCAGGTACTGCTGAGTCTTTTCACCGTTTACGTTGACCGCCTTCTGTATTACCTCACCTCTGGCCAGACGTTCAGCCTCCTGCTGAGTGAGGTTGAGAACCTTGTTGCGTTCCCGGTCCAGTTCGGCACGTACCGGATAGGCAATCAGAGCCGGAGCACCGTTCTTGTCTGTAGTCATCTGAAGCTTCATCGGCATGGTAATGATGCTGCCGTTCCTTGCGTTGATGGATACCTGCATGATGGGAGTCACTTTACCTGCCATCAGCTTCTCCTTCACTTCCATGGGTAAGCTGTCCGCCTTTTCACGGTTGATACCCAGTATTGCCAGTTTTTCGTATGGCAACAAATCGGACTGATTTCTGTTGTGTATTTCCATATTACTGTAATTAAGCTGTTATATTTGCGGTTCTAACCGCCTGAATGCCACAAATGTATTTACGGCAATCCCCTGAAAAAGAAATGCGCAACACTATTCTGATTTCACTGCTGTTAATGCTGCTGCCGGTAAGCGTATCAGCACAGTTCTATACGATAACCAGAGATTCGGCACTTCTGCCAACAGAAAGACAAAAAGAGGCATACAAGCATGTAGAAAAGCATGTTACAGAAGGGAAAAAGAATAAGATAATGACAAAGGATACCCTGACTGTCGGACCGGACAATCAGAAGAAATTGGATGATAACAGCCGGAATAGTGACAGGAAAGCATCCCTGAAAACAGAGCTGCAAAAGAAAACAGATGATATTACGAAATCAGGAAACAATCTTCCTGAACTTACCATCCCCAACCTTTATAAAGAAATCATAAGAAACGGAATTCTATATCCTAAAATCGTATTGGCCCAGGCTATACTGGAGACCGGATGGTTCCGTTCATCAGTATGCCGGAACAAGCATAATCTTTTCGGATTGACCAATCCACGTACAGGGAAATACTATGAATTCAATCATTGGACGGAAAGTGTCCGAGCTTATTATACAAAAGTTCAATATAAATATAAAGGTGGTAACTATTTGCTTTGGCTTGATGAGATTGGGTATGCAGAAGAACAAAAGTATATAGAAGTTGTAATCAGAGTATTAAAGATGTTATGATAAATTTATGAATTTGTATTTATAGGGAAATAGATTATAGTGATGTCCTGCAATGATATGATTGTCTAGTTTTCAATTTAGAGAAAGATAAAAGAGTGAAAGATATTATGTTCTTCTAAAATTTATTGTTAAATTTGGAACTACCATAGGTGTGTACTTTTAATTTGTAACATTGTAAATTATACGATATTACAAGATTGAGTACACCCTTATTTTTTAGGTAAAATAATAAAATAGATTAGCTATGTCATTCACTTTGGAAAAAGCAATTTTTATTAATAGAGCACCATTCGAACATTTGGAACTTTACTTTAGAGACAAAGGTGTAAATGTTTTGTCTGCAATAAATGGAAAAGGAAAGACCACAATACTTTCTCATATTGCAGATGCATTTTATGAACTTGCAAAAATTCATTATAAAAATGAATTTGAAGATAGCCCTAATAAATTCTATAGGATATCGCATTCTAATGAGATAATTAATAACGAACATCCATCAATTGTATTTTTTCGTTTCAGAAATAATGAGGAAATATTAGATTATGTAGATATTAGAAGTCATCTTTCAAATAATAAGATTTATTCTTATTTGCCAGATATTCATATATCATATGAACTTATCAATAATGTCCTTAACGATAACGGATTTGTTAAAGGATGGTCGCAAAATGCAAGAAAAAAATATATAAGGAAAATTTTTGAGGAAAATATTCTTACATATTTCCCTTCATATCGATATGAGCAACCTTCTTTTTTGACATCTACATATAAAGTCAAGGCCTCGTTTGGACTAGGTATAAAAAATAAGGGCTATCTTCCTAATCCTATAGAAGTTATTTCAGGCTTACCTCAATTAGCCAATTGGATTATGGAAGTTGTGCTAGACTGGATGATAGATAAACAAATAAAATCAATACAGCTTCCAAATGGAGAAATATTTGAAAGTGATATTACACCCGAATATATATTATTTAAAGATTTAAATAATATATTATCTTCTGCATTATCATCTAAAAAATATAATGGAGAGATTCATTTTGGTATAGGACCGAGATCAAAGTATGGAAGATTATTAGCGGTAGTATGTGATACTGATAAAGAAAGAAACAAGGCTATTATTCCAAGTATATTTGACTTGTCATCAGGTGAATCTGCTTTATTGACTTTGTTTGGAGAAATAATTCGACAATGGGATAATCTTAGCAGAAATAGGGCTATGCTTTATATGACTGGGATTGTTCTTATAGATGAAGTTGATAAACATTTACATATAACTTTACAAAAAGAGATTTTACCTAAATTATTTGAATTGTTTCCTAATATACAATTCATAGTGAGTTCTCATTCTCCATTTTTTAATATGGGACTTGCTGATATTGGAATGGAACATTCACAAATAATAGATTTGGATAACAATGGAATTGTCTGTTCTCCAACTAGTAACCATTTATATAACGAAGTTTATAATATGATGATAAATGAGAATCAGCGCTATGCAAATAAATATAGCGAATTAGTATCAAAGATAAAAAGTAATAATAGACCAATAGTTATTACAGAAGGGAAAACTGATTATCGTCATATTAGAAATGCTATTAAAGTATTAGGTAAAACAGATGTAGATATAGATTTCTATGAAGTTCCAGATGGTTGGGGAGATTCTAAATTACAATCTATGCTTGAAAACTTATCTAAAATTAAACAGAGAAATATCGTTATAGGTATTTTTGATCGTGATACAAAAAAATATTTAGATTATCTTGATGTAGATCATCAAAAGTATAAATCATTTGAAAATAGTAATGTTTATGCCTTTGCTATTCCATTAGTAAATAAGGACGTTTATGGAGAATCAATATCAATAGAACATTATTATAGAAAAGAGGACTTGTTGAAAGAAGAAATGAATACCGGTCGTAGATTATTCCTAGGAAGTGAATTTTATCCAAGTGGAAATAGCATTGACGGTAAATATCAAACAAAAATTTCACAAATTCAACACAAAGTTGAAGTTAATGGAATTATTGATGAAAAAGTATTTTTATCTAATGATTTACAACAGAAAACGAATATAGCTTTAAGTAAAAACTCATTCACTGAATTAATTGAACTTAATGGAGAATATTCCAAGGATTTTAATTTTGATAATTTCAATCTGATTATTAATATGATACAAGAAATAATCAATCAACCATTACATTGAAAATCTTTTCTTATATTTATATGATACAAGCATACTTTAATCAAATACAAAAGAGAATACTTGAAGAAATTAATAACTCAAATAAAGATATAATAATAGCAGTTGCATGGTTCACACAACATGATTTATTTAATGCTATCATTAATGCTTTGGATAGAGGAGTAAATGTATTTCTTATTCTCATTAAGGATATAATAAATTGTGGAGATTATGGACTTGATTTTTCTGTTTATTTACAAAAGGGAGGAAAATTGTGTTTTGTAAATACACGAAACATTTTAATGCACAATAAATTCTGTATTTTTGATGGAAGTATTCTCATAACAGGTTCGTATAATTGGACATACTCTGCTGAAAGCAGAAATGCAGAAAATATCATAATTACCGATGCAGAAAATGTATGTGAAGACTATACCAAATATTTTACATATTTATGGAATCAATTGACAGAAGTGAATGAATATAACCGTATGAGTATTTCAGACATAGAAGCTGATATTCTTATACAAGAATATGATAATATAGTAGAAGAATATAAGTGTATGCAAGAAAACAATATAGTTAAGTCTGAAGCAATTAATTTTATCAATGAATCTAGAAAGAATATTGCTGTAAATAAATTAGCGACAATTGTCACACGAGTAAATAGACATAATCCAACCTTAAAAATGAATATTGGGAAGAGTTGTCGCATAAATGGTATTAGTAATAAAATGCTAAATGTCATAAAACAAGGACAAGAACTCCCTTTTACAAATACTGTAAAAACGTGTACAGCTTGTCACAATCAGACTAGAGCACTATGTGAAGTATTGTTTGGTAACTCTGAAAATGCGCACAATAATAAATCATTAGTAAAGATAGAATTAGATAATTTACCTCAAATGAAAGCGGGAGAAGTGAAGTTTAATACAAAAATAACAGTAGATACTAATGGTTATATGCACGTAGAATATGTATGCGTAAATACAGGAATATCAAAGGAAGCTTTTTATAACTGTAATGAATTAATTAATTATTAGATGATTAGAATATATTAGAATTATAATATTGATACAACTAAGAATACTTATAGATTTGTCAATAATTTATGAAAGATATAGAAGACAATATATACGGAAATCAGTGTGGAAGCGACAATGCTTTCACCAGGAAAGCGAGGTTACTCCAGTCTATGTATAGAGTGGAGATAGGCGAAGATGAAGGAGTAGGTCCTACAAAAGGTTCCAAACAGAAATATGGAAACATGATCAGTGGGGGTGAAATATCTGGAAAGAACTTTCTAATGAAGGAGACTTTCGAGTATGCCAAAGAAAGAGTTGAAAAGAAAAAAAAGGAAAAGACTGTTGAGACGATAGACGGGTTCAGACTGTTCAACAATCTGCTTTCGAGCCAGCCGATGGCATTCAACCTGTTCCATCCCCTGATATTGCTTTTAAAGCAGGAGCCGGCAGTGGTTACGCTTGCTATAAGGTCAGTCTTCAGGAACTTCCCGGTATTTGAGGTGACGGAAATTGGTCTGGAGTTTATACCGACACCAATTGAGAAATACACGAATGATAAGTCTGCAATGGATGCATATATCCGATTCGTGGACAATAAGGGCGGCAAGCATATCATCGCTATTGAGACGAAATATACGGATGTGCTCGGAGTGAACGAGGCCAGCCGTTGTGAAGAGCAGAAACAGATGCTCATTGATACCGGTCTGTTCAGTGCGGATTTTGAGGGATTGCTGATGGGAGGTAAAGTAAAACTTACACAGATTTACAGAAACCTTTTACTTACAGAGAAATATAGAATAGAAGAGGAACTGAAGGATTCGTATTCAGTGGTACTTTCACCAAAAGATCATCCGTCAACCGAAGAAGAAATCAAGTCTGTTACGGAGTACTTGAAGCCAGAGTATGCCAATAAGTTGAGTGCTGTCGCACTGGAAGATTTTGTTGATGCGATAATACAATACCTACCGGAATATTATGCTCAAGTTTATGAGAAGTTCAGGAGAAGATACCTGGAATTTTGGAAAATGGATGTTTTATAATTTGTTGCGAAATAGAAATCAATTAAATGGTGAAATGGAATTCAAATAATATGAGTGAAACATTGAATAAGGGTAAATTAGGAGAGATTGGAGAGAATTTGGTCCAAACGAAGTTGATGCAATTGGGATTGAATGTTATAAATGCCAATACAATTATGGCAAACTATGAATCTGTTGATTTGATTTGTGTTAAGCCCGGAAATAAGAAAAAGGTTTATGTACAGGTAAAAACGCATAAAGGCCATAATTTTCCAATAGGCATAACTTTAGCCAAATGTACAAGAGATTACCTGGAAGGGAAGATTAAAGGTCCATGGGTTTTTGTTCATGCCACCGGAGAAGGTGCAGATATGAATTTTCATTATTATGTTCTGACAAAAGAAGAGATGATTGCTCTGTCATCAGAGAGTAACTTTTGGTACATGAATAAATGGAAACCAACATATAGGCAAAAGCCTGTAAATCCTAATAATTTGTGCGGAATTGAACTGAGATGGCTAAAAGGAGAAGGTGAGAATGATAATTACAAACATGAAGCCTTTATTAATCCAATAAAATTAAATTCGGAAAATATGTGGAAAAAAATATTGGATGAATTTGAAACTGAAGATGGAATTAATGCTATTCTTACAGCTTTTAAAGGCGTAGCTGATTTGGAAGGACAAGAAAAAGAGGATGACTTGTTAGAACAGTTCTCAAGTATTGCTAAAAAACTTTTTTATGGCGGTTACTTTCTAATAAAATGATAAAAGGCGTATTTATTTGGAGGATATTGAGTTCTATTATCATGAAGAACAAAATAATGGATTAAAGGACCCTATAATGTATCATACATCAGATCATGAAAAGTGTAGTGATTTACCTTATTTTGAATGCGGCTCTTTCAACTGTCATGTATCCGGGATTGATATAACGTTTGAAAACCAGAAAAAATGTTTTAGAGCTTCATTTCTTATCAGAGGGTACAGTGTGTATTCTCTTGTCAATCATGAATGGGTTAAAACCAAAAATCATGAAACACGTCCTACATACCTTTATGAGGACCTTATGAACGGAATCCCATTGAATAATAGTCTGAATATTGAATGGGTAAATGAGAATTTAGTAGCAGATAAGTATGAAATCAGCAATGGATGCAGACTCAATGTCCCGGCATATATAAAAGATGAATCAGGTCATTATATAAAAGACAGTAATGGTAATTACATTAAAAAAGAAATTAGTGAAGAGCAGTTTAAACTTCTTCCGGAAGGATTTAAATCACAGTACTTCTTATATTCAGGAAAACGATACAAGAAGTGTGACAGACCATGGAGATTCTATAAGAAACAACTATAATAAATATATTTATGACACCAGAAGAATATGAACACTATGTAGCTCAATCGTTTAAGGAAATGGGATATGAAACGGTTGTAACATCATTTTCCAATGATTATGGGGTTGATGTATTTGCTATTAAGGGTGACGAGAAGATAGCCATACAGGTTAAAAAATATGGAGATAGCAATCGAAAAATCAATCGTGATGTCTTTTTAAAGCTACATGGCTCTAAAGACTATTTTGACTGTACAAAAGCTATTGTTGCAACAGATGGTAGTATTATGCCGGATGCCAAGCAGGTCGCTGAAAAGTTAGGTATAGAAATTATGTATATTTCAGAAAAGGAAGCTCTTTTTCAAGAAAAAAATGATAAAGTCCAAGTTCAGAAACATATCAGTAAGAAAGATGATTATCCGGATTTTTCTATAATATGGAAGGAATACATTAAACCAATGGAAGGACAGTATATATCTAACTCAAAAGGCTCAAACAAGATTATTGAGGTAAATGATTTAGAATTAAAACGTTGTTCAATCAACAATAAACCCAGTAAAGTTGACCGTGATTTATTCAAATTTGCTTATGAATATATTATAAGAAATGGTTCTGTAACAAGAGATTATATCAATCAACAATTTGATAAAAAATGTTCATCTATTATTTATTATGTTCTTGCCCAGATTCCTTTTATTGAGATGAAAAATTCTCCCAAACAAACATTGATTATAAAAACAAAATAGAGTTTGTTATTTGTGTAATAAAAGGATTTAAGGAAGCAGCATAAAGTTTGAAAGAACAATTAGATGTATAGGGTAAAAAGCATAGAAACCGTATTGGGCTATGCTTCCCTGCACAAATCCTCTTGTTCCATTATATACATAAAGAATCATGCAGGCCATTATAGCACCAATACCTCCATAGTGAATCATCAAAACAAATGTGCAAAAAAATTGCATACCTCTACTATATGGTAAATAGTGCTCAAATCCATTAAAAAGATAGAAGAAAACAATAACAAGAATCCCTCTCCACTCATAATCCACTCCAAGCCATGAAGCGAGTCCGGCCATGCCAAGTGTCCAAAGAAATCCAAGTACCATACTACGTTGCAGAAGATTTTCAAGAACCATAAGTGTGGCCACTCCCAAAGCAAGTGTAAACATTACGTTATGTGTCCCGTCAGCACCATTCAGCAGATACCAGGGTATTTCACTGATTACGGCAAAGCCCAGCAGGGTAAAGAAATACCTGTACCTGCTTCTTGTATGAATAAACCCTTCCGCAATCAGGAAGGCAAACACAGGAAAAGCGATGCGCCCTACACAGCGCATCGTTTCGTATAATACGGTACCATGCTCCATCATATATAGAGCAATATGGTCTATCACCATGGAAATCATGGCAATGACTTTCAATGCACTGCCGCTAAGTCCAAATGCCGGTTTTAAGGTCATATTCATAAATTACATATTTAACTGATACCGAGAAGTTCCTTTACCATATCCTCCACTTCCTGGTTCACACGCTTGAAGTTACGGTTGAGCAGGATTTCCTTCTCTTTGTCGTTCTTGAACTCATAGATTTTAGGAAGAGGAACATAGTGCTTTTCCTCGTCCTTAATCTTCTTCATGTCAAAGTGTGTTTTGCAGAAATACTTGGTGGTCCTGAACTCTTCCGACTGCTCGATGTCAAAATGGTCAAGCATACTGTCATCGGTGGCCGTAAAGTCACGTGCCGCCTGTCCGGCCAGCCAGCCTGTTGCCATATCCGCAATCTTGGCTGCAGGAACCAGAAAGTCCATCTTCTCTGAGATTGTGGTTGATACCTTGTGGTCATTGATGGAAATGGAACGTGAGGTCTGCTTTGCCTTTCCGAATACATCATTCTGTGCCCACTCCAGCGTTTCCTTGTTACGTGCCGCACCCATGAAGATATTACCGCAGGTAGTGATAATCTTCTGCATACCGACCTTGCCGTAGTCAGCCTCCAGCTGAGGAAGCTCCTGGAAACCTAAAGTTACGGCAACCTTGTTGGAACGAGCCGTACCGATAAGACGGTCTATCTTGTGAAAGTACAGTGTCGGAAGCTCATCCACGATGATGCTCACCGGGATGTTACCCTTTGAGTTCACCCTTGTAATCAGACGGTTCAGTACAAGGGCATTCAGAGAGCCGATAACCTGTTCCTTTTCCGGGTCATTGGCTATCACCAGATAGCTCGGATTTACCCTGTCAGAAATCTTCAGGTCGAAATCATCCCCGGTGAATACCCAGTAAGCTTCCGGAGATACAAGTCGTGCGGCATTCACACGTAGCGTACCGACCATACCTTCCAGCTGGTCATTGGCCTTGTTCTCGTAAGCACTCTTGAACGGAGCCATCAGTGAAGCAATCCTGTCATCCTGCATCAGGATATTGAATACCTGGTCGTATGGCCTTCCGAGGAATGAAAGCACATGCGGCATATCCGAGAACTCGCCGGTTACAGTGTCCGGCTCCACCTCATTGCCATGCTCGTCCTCATACCAGCACTTCTGAATCAGTATCTTCCTGCCTGTCCTGTCCTTATAGCTGTATCCGTTCAGATCAACAAACATACGGTCCTCGTCAGTCGATACGTCATTGCCGTTCTCATCCACGAAATCAAGTACCACATTGCCGTCCTTGTCTATGGCATTGAAGTCGTCCCAGTTGCGTATGACAATCTCCAGCTTCTTTCCCTCCAGTGATATGAAACGCTTCAGTTTCCTGCCGTTCCTGAATCCGACCGGATGGAAGTTTACAAAGAAATAGATGATGGCAGCCAGGAAGTTTTCCGCTGAGTTGGTGAAGAAAGCTTCCGAACCGCCCTTCTTCTCTCCACCTCCCTTGTTGAGCGAAGCCAAAAGAGTAGCCGCCGTTTCAGAAGCGGCAGCCAGATCCGGGATATATTTCCGCTGAATCGGATTGATGCGGTTGGAGTATTCCACATCTGTAAAGTTGATGGTACGGAATCCGCAGTTCTGAGGCAGTTTGCCTGCCTTGCGGTTCTTGCAGTACTGGTAGAAAAGCGTCCTGGCCAGTGTCGGATACTTGAAATCATATACCATCATGGCAAATCCCTTTGCTGAATGCTGCCTGATGAACGGGTCAATGATACCGAAAGACTTACCCGAACCGGGTGTACCCAGCACAATTGTACCACGGAACGGATTGATGATATTGATCCATCCCCTGTGCATCTTTTTCTTCCAGTAGTATATCATCGGAATGTTCACCGAGTAATCATTGCTGACCAGCGTTTCAGACTGCTGGAACGATTCGTTCTCAAAGTTGAAACGGTCCTCACCAACCTTATAGTTGTAATACTTAGCAATACCGTCCAGTCCCTGATGCACCAGCATGGTACCCACCACCGAACATACCGCATACATAAGCCTATTGGCCGGAAATCCCAGCCAGCTGAATCCGAAACTCATGCCATGGAATACAAAACAAAGCCCCACAAGTGTCAGACCGGCCAGTACCGGATAGATAACCATTGTCCTTACATTGAACTTCAGCGACTTTTCAGCCTTTGTGCCTATACAGACAATACAGATGCATATCAGTTCGGCCACCTTGCATCCCGATACGGAATTGAATACCCTGAAGCGTGCCAGCAGGTCGAGTACAAACTGCGTAACCCTGTTGTCTGCCGTAACAGGCAGGTTCATGATAATTTCAATAATCAGAAAGATATAGATGCAGCTCCTGAAATAGTTGTACATCTGCTGCTGTTCCCTTGTTTCTTCAAATGCCATACGCTCTAACTGTATATGAATTTACTAAAATGGAACCTTTATACCCAACAGCAGACCGTTACGGAATGTATCCCCATGCAGGAAGTTCACATTGTTCTTCTGGATTATTGAAAACTCCAGTCCGCTGCGGAACACATAGCTGTATTCAAATCCGGCCTCCAGTCCGAAGAAGAATTTTTTCTGTACCGCACCGAACTGTGGCCCAAGACGAAGGCGCATCATACCGTTCTTGTACCGTGCCAAACGATGCTTGTAAACCATACCTCCATCCCAGAAATAACCTTTCCAGAAATTGTGACATACAGGTTTCTGCCAGTGATTCCCGACCTCACCGTATACTTCGACCGCATTTCCGTATGAAAGCGGATACTCATAACCCAAAGTGGCATTCAGCGTACTTGGAAAAAGGAATCCGGCATTGAAGGAAACCTTTCCGGTCTGTGCCGATGCACCGATGAATGCAACCGAGCAAAACAGAATGAACAGAATCTTCTTCATGGCCTATCTTTTTATGGAATGATCAATATAATAGTAGGGGTAATAGTCTGCACCGTCCAAAATATCCGAGTCGAAACCGTCCGCATTGAGAATGTCCTCATACTCTATGGTGAGTACCACCACACGTCCGCTTATCTGGTTCTCGGAAATCTCCAGACGGAGCACCTTCTCTTCAGGGAAAGTCAGCTTCGGAATCACAAGCACGTTCCTGTAGTCCTTCCTGAACTTACGGGTGTTGTTCATAGAGAATACCGGAGTAAGCTCTATGGTCTGTGAGTTGGTTGCCTTTGTCTCCTTTTTGTCAGTAAGTTTTACCCTTATCTCCTCAATGTCGTATGCAATTTTTGTCCTGTTCTTCAGCGTATAGTCCAGAAAGAAATAGTCACCGATGGAATAGATATTGTTGATGTATGCCCTGATTCCGTTTTTATTGGATACAATCTGGTTGAACTTTCTCCTGCTTCCATAGACAGCCCAGGCATATCGTGCAATCTCGGCCATCGGCATGGAAACCTCCGGATTGATATAAGATTGTGTCTCATTGTAGGATACATTGTAGATGGTAGAAGCATATTTGGGTGATTCGGTATAGAGGATGTCATATTGGGCGATATGACGCTCACCGATGATGGTGAGTGTACCCAGCAGTTCGTTTTCGCTGTAACCCTCAGATGATATGGAATCATTCTCCAGATAAGGTTTGATACGGACGATATTGTCTGTACATTGGTTGCCTATAATTTTAGTAGTGGAAATATCCACCATTTTGATGTTCTCCGGCATTACAATGTGTGTGGTCACTTCCCGGTTGATGTATATCTTCCCGTTGGCCGACAGATGTACGGCTATGCCTGTGATAAGGCATATTATCAGAATAATTCTGGTTTTCATATTCTACTTTATATTTTGTTGATGACATTAAGATTTATATTGAAAAACTGCACTTATCTCGCATCCTCCGAGTTTATCAGATAGACAATGGTATTGTATTTGATTTTCGCCTTGTTCTTTCTGATATTGGAAGATATGGCTGAAGTTGCAGAGTTATACATATTCTGCAGTGACTGAAGGGCAATTGCCTCCGTAGAAATACCTGTACCGTAACCGTCACTCGATTCAAAACTGATATTCTGCTGTACCGTATTGGAACCTGCATCCTTCATAAAATCTCTGAAAGCCGATTCTGGAACATAGAAACCTTCCATACCGTCATTGTCAAAAACCGAAAGCTTGACCTTGATGAACCTGTCGCCGACAAGAATACTGGTTATGGAAGCCCTGACACGCTGCTGTCCGAAACCTGTTACCGTTCCATAGAGGTAAGTACCCTTTTTCAGCTTTGTGCCGCTTACCGTCACATCATCCAGAAGCTTGAACCGCAGACGTGTACCTTCATGCGCCTTTGTAGTCTGGTCAATCATGGCACGTATCAGTTTGTTTTCGGCAAATTCATCCGGAGCAGTAACTGTATTGAACCTGTCGGCATTGGTATCATCGGACTTGATTACCAGACTCGGACGGTTGCGTTCCCTTTCTTCCTGTCGTACTCTGGCTATGGAATCAGCCCTGTGCTTTCTTTCCGCTTCCTCTGCTTCCGGGTTTTTGATACCCAGTCCGCTTTCAATGGCCTTCTGCCGTTCATAGCTCCTTCGCTGAATCTCTTCAAGGTCACGTGCAAACTCGTCCTGTGAGGAATATCCCATACCTCCGTAACCCGTTTCACTGTTTTCCGAAGGACCGTTACCGTAGGCATATGCATTGATATGCTTTCTTGATTCTGCAAGGGAACGCTCCAGTTCTTCAAGCTCCCTCTGCTGCCGCTGTCTTTCAGCTTCAGCAGCATCCAGACGGTTCAGTTCCTCCTCGCTGTAGCCGTGTTCCAGTTCCTCCTTCTTCTGTTCTTCTTCTCCGATACCGCTGACGGCTGTGAAGGCATCCTCGTCACCGAAACGTCTGGACATCTCATACATCTTGTCTCCGGCTTCCTCGGCGTTAGCTTGGGGAAGTTCCATGTTGATACGGTCTGTAGCTACCGTTCCGGCACTTTCCTCACCACCGGAGAAGGTCTGCATCACAAAGTATACCAGTGCGCACAGCGGAACGAATATGACCAGCGGAAAGATATACTTGGGCTGTTTGAAATTAATCTTAATCATGGGTTATCATTGTTTTTAATGGATTTGACTATATTTTCCAGCTGCCGGTATTTGAGGATGATCCGCAAGGAATCCTCACGGCTCTTTACAGGTATGGCAATCATGGAGTCCAGTTCATTGCGGAGTTTCTGTCCCTTCACCGTCATGTCCGTCAATACATTGCGGTGAATATCCTTGTTTGCCTGTATGGTACGGAATCCCTGAAACACCGGTTCCATATTGGTAATCGAACTGACATCCGGCTCACTCTGTTTCCCGTTGCCAGAATCTATGGCAACAGTACTGACAAGTAGCAGAAGCATCGTTCCCGCTACACCTGCGAATGTCGTTTTCGGATGTTTAGCCGCCCATCTGTTGGCCAGTCTTATCCTTGCGGCCAGACGGTATCTTGTACCGATGACACCCAGCCTTGGCTGCAACCACGACCTGACAAGCAGATGCGTTTTCAGACGGCTTTCCTGTATCTTTTTTCTGAATGATTTCATAATATCAGTATATCAATAGTCCAAATCCCTGTTTTCAAGAGTCCTCCAGCCGGTAATGAGCAGACCGTGCGGATTGTTCCTTGTCCTCGGTACGGACTCGATGTAACCTGTTGTCACCATCGAGCGTCTGATGTCCCTGGTCCTGCGCTTGATAAGCTGCGTACCGTAATAGGTAAACTTCCGTTCATGTTCGTCAAACTGAATGGAGTCACACATGATGGTACAGACAGCCGAAGAGGAAATGATGTCAGAGTAGAAACCGTTCTCGTCCATGGCCTGTTTCTGTTTCAGCGCAGTCCCGTCAGCCATATACATTGCTTTCCCTACCGTCCATTTGATATAGTCGTTGTCGGGCGGAAGGTTGAAGAAATACTGGTGGAACAACTGTATGTGCGCCTTGGCCTCCATAGTGAAGTTGGCTTCCAGCCGTGCACGCTCGGCAAGAAACGGAATGTCTCCGTCAAGAACATAAATCTGCTGCCTTTCCTCGTTGACAAGGGAAATGCAGCACCAGATGGTAAAGGCACAGATGACGGTGCAGCCTCCAATTACCGCAAATACCGTCATCATGGCCAGTCTGGTTTTCTGTGCAAGGGATTCAATAAGCATATTGTAAAAAGATTTGATGTTATTTGACTAATGACCTGACAGCCGAACCTGTTCCTTTCATGGCAGAACCTGCCATACTTCCGGCCATACCACCTGCAGCCGAAGTGATACCCATTGCAGCCGAACCGGCAACGGAACCAGTACCCGAACTTACACCTCCCGGAATCAGCCATGAAGCCACTTCAGGAACGAAGCGTATGATATAGGCACCCACGAGCATACCCATGGCATACATACAGTTGGAACCTATTCCCTGCAGTCCCAGTGCGCCGATCTGTTCCCATGAGTTGACCGAGCCGTGCAGCAGATGGTCGTATGCCACCAGATCCTGCTGGAGGTTATAAAGAAGGATGAAGTCTATATAATAGATGCACATATAGGTAACGAATCCCCATAACGAGAGGGAAAGGAACTTGGACATCCACTGGCTCCAGGCCGAGTTCCATGGCGGTGCCAGCGAGAGAGCAAACATGATCGGACAGAATATCATCATGATGGCCATGAAAATCCTCTGTGCCACGAGCATCCCGTAATACGACATCTGGAAAATCAGTTCCCCGACAAAGCGTATTACATCGTTTATCCATTCACTGACCTTCGTCTCAGCCGCCACGGCAGCCCTTTGGGCGTAGTTGTTGATGGTTGAGCCCAGATTCTCCACATTATATATAAGCTTGTCCCACCAGGCAGCATCCTGACCGATTTCGGCCACCTGCTTTGCCGTGGTTATGGAATCCTGCACGGTTCTCAGCCTGTCGAGATATTCACTCTGTTTCTGTGCTACCTTCAGCTCGAAGGCCGCCACTTCCTTATTCTTTGCCTTGGCCATAGCCCATGTAGCGGACTCCAGACTCTTTCCCGGAACCTGCAGAGCCGAGCATATCCATGAAGAGGATGAAATACACAGGGAAATGCCGATGATGCGCAGCAGCTTCATGACATCCATACCACGCCTTCCGAGCATCATCATCCAGCATTCGTATGAACCGACACACAGGGCCAGACACAGACCGAGAGCCTTTGCCATTGAAACGGCATCACCGAGAACGGCCACATTGGGAAATGTCTCCATGGCCGTCAGCAGCTTTTCCAGACTTTCGTCAATGGCCGGAAGTCCTATTGTCAGTGGAATAAACAGTAAATTCATGATTGACTATATTATTTGTTTAATATTATTACCTGAATTGTTATCAATTATAGAGAATGTCTAATAGTGTGTAGCGGCAACGGCACAAAGGTGTGCAGTCCTGTTGACCAGTTCTGCCATCCTGGATTTGGCTTCCTCATATGCCTTCTGCCGCTTGGCGTTCTCCAGTCCATAGCCGACACCGGTTTTGTGTATATAGGCTATATCCGCACAGAGTATTTCATTCTGGCGGCTCAGCTCGTCCACCTGATAGCGGAGCTTGCCGTCACTCTTTTGCATACAATAGAGCAGTCCGTCCGTGATACAGTCCTGCATACGGTTGAACTCGTCCTTGTAGGTGGCATACATCAGGTCAACATTTCTGTCAGCCTCCCTTGCCAGTTCTTCCTTATACAGTTCCTCGATATATTTGCGCTCACTCTCCACCTTCTTGATTTTCTGCCTCTGCGTCTCTTCGGCAGTCACACGCACCGGCATGATACGTTTTACATCAGACTTTGGTTCCTTGAAACGGACACGGAATCCGGAGTTGAACCAGTCCCATTTCCAGTACATTTCCGCACCTGAGTATTTCTTATGCAGGAAAAAGTAATACCAGTCCGGAGCAAAATCCCACGGACCGTTTTCCATAGACTTCCACTGCTTCTGCTTTTCACTGTCACTTACTATGCTTTGGGCATTGGCAACAGTGACTGTACCTGAAACTGATATACAGAACAGGCACAATAACATTATTCTAACCTGCATATCCCTGATTCCATTTATTGATTACACGCTCAGCTATCTCATTCTTCACATTGGAGTTCAGTATCTCCCAGATATAGTCCGGCTTCCATCCGCAGTCCGTGACAAGGAAACAGTACAGGTTGGCATTGTCTATTATGTACCTTGCCCTGTCGATGGAAGCCTTCAGTGTCATTACCAGATTCAGTTTCTCATCCATGGAAGCCTTCATAAGGTTTATACCCGAAGCAGCTACGGATGCATATAGTCTGTAGCAGTGCTGTATCTCCCTTGATATTGCCACGTTGGCATCGGCATAATACCATGCTACGAAAGGCTTCTTTGATACATGACTGAAAGTATTACCGGTAAAGTCCTTGTATTCCGTTACCAGCTGATACAGTGAGTTGGCCGTTGAAGAAATGGCACCGGCCAGTACCAGGTACGAATAGGCATTGTTCAGCCTTGTATCCAGAGTTGTCCGGACATCATTGAACTTTTCCGCACCCTTTTCAATGAGCGACTGCTCGCCATAGCTTGTGGCCACTCTTGTCAGAGCCTTGTCCTCGTCCTTCTTTATGGCCTTGTGCAGGGCAATGAGTGCTTCGATGGTCGGCAGGTCTTTGGGTATTATGAAAGCGGAAGCCTTTACAGGCAGCAACAGCATTATAATACCGGCTGATATGATACTTATATTCCTGATTCTCATGACAGACACATACATATTAAGGGTTAATAATTTGAAGCAACCAGTCCGTTCCAGTCCTGTACAAGATTCCCCACATGATTCTTCATGGTCACCACATTTGCCCATCCTTCAGGGTCAATGGCAAAGAAGAGGTCGTTTGCAGTGGCATACTGTGCCATCAGAACCATCCCTTCCACCTTATAGCGTATCCTGTTCAGGTCAGTATAGATGCTGTTGGCCAGTGTCAGCCTTTCATACCTGTCCAGCAGGTTGTAGCCGTCATCCTTTTTCTCGGCAGTGGCCTGTCCCTGCAGCGGATTGGGAATCCTGGCATTGTTCACGATATTGACGAAGTTGCCGACCAGCTGCTGTGTTTCCGCTACAAGATTGCCGAGCTCGTTCAGACAGAGCAGCCTGTTTGAAAATTTGGCCCTGTTTACCGTGCTGACAAGTACCGGAACATTTCGCAGAATATCCAGAGCGCACAGGCCTATTTCCTTATAATAAAGACTTTCAGTCCCGAAACCGGATATGTTCTCCATGCTCAGCTTATAGAGTTCCTTCATGGTAGCCATACTCACCGTATAGAGTTCCACTTTCTGTTTCTTGGCGGCAATGGTATCCACACGCTGGTTGTGCTGCTCCTCGATAAGTTTCTGTGAAGCGGTATTGGCCAGGACAATCTTCAGACAGTTACGGTCGAATACGATTCTCCATGCAGCAGACATATTGGCTGATGCCGATACCAGCAGTATCGCAATCAGCATGAATCTGAATTTTACCATAGTGACATAACTTTTTGATGTTGGTTGACTTTTCTTGCAAACTCCAGATACAGAAGCCCTCCATCCGCCTTGCGGTCTTCCTCGATACGGGTGATGGCCTCCTGCAGCGTACCGTACCGGGCAAGATAAATCTTCAGAGCCTCCTTCTCGGTACGTTCTGTAGTATATGCCCAGTAACATTCCGGTGCTTCCTCCACACCGTACACATCCGAGTGCTGTCCCCGGCAAATCCACACCTCCTTGAAGTAGCTTCTTCCCTCATGGTTGTTCAGCGCATTGATAGTGAAAATCTGCTGACGCTGTATGTCAGTGAGTCCCAGAATGGCTGCAATATCCTCATACCTGTCCTTGAACTTGGTCTGGTCAAGCAGAATCTTCACGTCCGAGTTGTTGATGATGGCCTCCTTCACAATAGGGGAATCAATCACGTCATTAAGCTCCTGTGTGACCACACCGGCTATTCCGTGGAACTTCCGGACGGTCTTATACAAATACTTTATATATTCTGCCATAGTAGGTGACGCTATTGCCTTCCATGCCTCTTCAATGATAAGAGCCTTCCGTCCCTTCTTGATACGCATCTTCTGCAGGAACACGTCCATGATAATCAGCACCACAATCGGGAAAAGCACCGGATCATCCTTTATTTTATCTATTTCAAACACAATGAAACGCTCGTCAAACAGGTTAATGTCCAGGTCGGAGTTCAGCGTCATCTCCAGCTCGCCGCCACGGTAGAACTGTTTCAGTATGGCCGCAAAGTCATGTATATTGAAACTGATTTTCTCCAGCTGTGTAATCTGCGGTATGCGCTCCAGGGCAAACTCGTAATAAGAATTGAACGAGAGTTCCTGAACCTTCAGCCTGCGCTTCTGTTCCTCCATGTGGTCAATCTGCCTGTCAATCTTAATCAGCATGGAATTGTTATAAAGTTCCCTTTTATATTTACCGATAATGGCAAGTGCACGTTCCTTTTCCGATTCTGTGGCCGCTTCATCATTGATCAGGGCAGTCAGTGAACGGCACTGTCGGATAAGCTTCAGACGGCGTACTTCGGAAGGCAGCAGCAGGGCACGGCTTTCAGCCTTCTCCTGAACCTCTTCCGTATTTATCTGCCTGTCGATGTCCTCCATGCTGTGCGTGTACTGTTCATAGTCATCCTCCATCTTGGCGGCGACCAGCAGTTTCTGCCTCAGTGCCTCACGCTCACTGTCGCTGAACCTTTCAAACGGATTGAAATAGGCATCGTAATATTCCACGATGGTCTGGTTTATAAGCATGTCCTCAATCTTTGTTGGAAATGCGTTACCCTTGAATATCAGGAATATCAGCGATTTGAGGAAGTTCTTCTTCTCACCGAAATTAAGCTCATATTCCTCCTTCGTGACCTTGAACGGATTCATGGAAATGGGCTTCTCCTTCGAGTAGGCTATGTATGTACCCTTGTAATATCCGCATATACCTTCGTAGGAATCACCCGTATCCACCATGACCACATCCGTATTCTGTTCCAGAAGCTGACGCACCACACTGTTCATGTGGAAGGACTTTCCGGAACCTGAAGGACCAATACAGAAGAAGTTGGCATTGTCCGTCATCTTCCTTTTTCCTTCCTTGCCGGTAATGTCGATACAGACAGGCAGTCCCTGACGGTCGGTGTAGTATGTGGTCAGCGGTGTATCCTCAGACTCCTTCAGATGCTCCTTGAAGAAAAAGCATAGGGCAGCATCTGAAAGTGTCAGGAACAGGTCATAGTCCGGGTTGAATGCATATCCGTTACCGGGAAAACTGTCCATGAAAAGCTCCAGCTGGTTGTAGGCCGTCCTTGACGGCATGATGCCGCACTCGTACAGTTTGGTCTCCAGAAAGGAAGTTACCGGAGTAACCTTGTCAGGGGGACAGCTCACCAGAATGTTGAAGTTGCAATATACAAGCATGGTACTGTCAACGGCCAGCCTGTCCAGCACTTCCTCAATATCGGCCTTTGCAATACGGTTGCTCGGGTCCGGCATGGAACCGTGACGCTTTGCCTTGGCCTGAAGTTTTCGCAGCAGCTTCCTCTGTCCCGGTATCTGAATAACCTGGTTGAACACCACACAGTCTGAGTAGGGGACACCGGTAAGGAAAGAAAGCAGGTCGGTTGCGATACTGTATCCGTTGATGTTCATCTGCGTGTACGGCTTTACCATGGAAGGAAGATTAATCTCGTCAATGTCCACCAGCAGATAGGAACGGATGATACGGTCACCTGTCCTGAGATATTCGTCCGAAGCCTTGAAGTTGGTCATCGAGAACGGTCCGTGCCGGAACTGGAATGCCATGAAACGGTGGCAGTACTCGCTGACCTCTTCCTTGCCGAGCTTTCTGTGCCGGATATGCTTTTCGGTCAGAATATCATCCGTCTTTGATACCTTGGCATGGAAATCGAGCCATCTCTTCGGATCATACTGGATGAACTGGCTTCTCTGAGCCTCCTGAGTGAGGATAAGAAAAGTCCTTATCTCTGTGAACTCCCTTCCCTCGAAGTATCTGAAATAGCTTCTTGTCAGGAATTCCGCATCATCCGGCACGTCATGGTGATATGCCTGTCTGCACAGAATATCCTGCTTCTGCAGTGCATATCCCTCACCGATAGTCTGAAGGATATTGGATAGCACGTCATGAAACAGCATGTACTGCTGCGCATCCGTACAGAGCTGCTGTACCGGATTGGTTATCTCAAAGATGACGGACGGCTCGCCTCTGGCCGAGAACAGCACGACATTGCCGTCCGTCTCCTCCAGCTGCGCATAGAGTCCGTCAAAAATTCTTTTCCTTTTGTGTGCCATACTGTATAAAGTGATTTACTGTTATTTTCTAAGGCTTCTGTAGATATAGATGCCTCTTGCCCTTTTCTTGTTGTGAAGTCCTCCACGCTGCTTGATGTAGATGGTTATCAGTCCCACCAGTGCCATGACCATCATGGCTATGAACCCTGCAACCTTTCCCAAAGCGATTGAGAAACCGATGAAGCCTACGAATGATACGCCTATGGCTGCCGCTGCCAGAGTGAGGAAACGGCCGCGTATGCCCATAAACTCCAGCGGTTTCTGCAATCCCTTGAACACAGGGTATCCTTCCTGATTCATTGTCATGTCGGGTAAGGATTACTGGAAGAACAGCGGAAGAGCTTCCGAAAGTGCGATGAATGCGATACAGCCTCCGATGGTAAGCATGATGGTCTTCTTCACGTCCTGGTCTCCGTTCTGCATCTTGAAATAGACATTGAAGGCACCGACCAGAACGATAACGGCTGCAATGGCCTTCATCAGGTTCGATACCGGAGTCTGGTAGGAACTGACTTCCTGAGTGGCCTTGGTAAAACCAGCTGCACCCTTGCTTCCTGCCATTACGTTTGATGTGGAAATAACGAGTGCAATTGCCGCCACCACACACTTCTGTCCAAAACTTGATCCGATGAAACGTTCCGTAAGATTCCGGGCACTTTTCTTTATTATCTGCATTTCTGAATAATGTTAAAGGATTTCATCGCCAAAGAAACAGATGTCACTAAAGGAACGGTATATATATCAGGCATTTTCACAGCTGAAGATAACGGCACCGAGGTCACTGGTACCGGTCTCTGCCAGCCGGTTTATTTCCTGAATGATATTCTCTACCAGAATGCCGTCAGTCATGATGGCCTCCCGGTAAACGTGTCTTGAAGATTCTGATTTGGATGCAGATTTCTCTGTACCGTCAGAATCAGTATTTTCATTCTCAGGTTCGGGATTCCCTGTATTATTCTCTTCCTGATTCTCTTCTTTGGATTCAGGTTCATCCCGGTTTATCCTTATCGGCCTGAAGCTTCGTGCCTCTTCCGATATGTCTATGTCCTCTTCTTTATGGCTATCCTGCTCGGTATTCTGTGCAGCCTTTGCCCTTTGGAAGTCCATGAAAATCATTGCCGCATAGTAGAATACCATTGCCACGAAGAGAAGGAATACTATCTGTCCGTACTGCATGGCTGTTGTAATATGATGTTGGAAGAAAGAGCGGAACTGTCCTGCGGAAGCGGAAGGATATGCAGTCCCAGTCTGATACCCCGGCTTTCCAGACGTTCCCTGCGTTCCGTAGTGTCGGTATAATAAATCACGTTGTGTTCCTCACTGATGATGTATCCGTTTGACTTCATGTTTGAGCGCACCCTTACCTTTGCCCTGTTGGAAATGACACGGATACCGGTTATGGGTTCCAGTCCGAAGACGATACGCCGCCTTTCCCTCTTTACCATCTGGGTACGGATACGTGAGGAAATCAGGTGCTTTTCTTCACTGCTGCGTTTCAGTCCGAGTGCAGCGGCTATGCGTCCGACACTCATCCGTGTAATGCCGAGAGCTTTCCCTATCTCAGAAAAGGAACACTCCTGGAAATGGTTTCTGATATAGTCGGCACGCTCCATCCATCTGGATTTGGCCATTTTTACAAGTCCAAGCTCACGGGCTTTCAGCTTGACGGTCGATTCGCTCAGATTGAGAACTGCTGCTGTATAGGCCGTGGTTTCTACCGGATACAGCTCGACAAGAGCGGCCAGCATCCTGTCGGTCCAGTCTGTCTTTTTCATATCCTACAGATTATAACTGTTAAACAAAGATTTCTTTTCCCTTCTGTATTCTGCCAGACGTGGCAGGTAGGACTTGAAGAATGCCCTTACAATGGCATTCACCAGGTCAGAGCGGCATCTGCCATTTATATCGCAGTCGTCCAGTGAATCCGCAAGGTCACGGTCTAGCTTGCAGACGAGCCTTTCAGTCTTATCCGTTCCGGAACCGTCCGATTGCAGATAATCCATGAAGTCATCCCAGCATCCTGTATCCGAAAGGGAAACAGCAGTATCCATTTCTTGTGCTTCATTATTATTTTCTCTTTGCTCAACTTGGGTTTCTACGGAATCTTGCGTCAATATAAGTTCTGAATCATTGATACCTCTTGTCAGGTCATCTATTTCCGGTATATCCTTACTCATAGTGCTATGGTTATTGAAGTTTACTGATTATTCTGGTTCTTTGTTCTGATTACCTGTACCATTTTCTGAAGGACTGGTTTCAGATTGGCCGGTATTGTCATTTGATACTTCATCAGACGGCCTGGCCTTCTTTTTCTTCTTAGGCTTGGGATTCAGATTTTCCGTCAGCTGTATGCCTTTGAGTTCTTTTTCCCTTATCGGTTCAAGTGTATCGAAGATACTCTGATAGACCTTGTCAAAGACCGGTGTAACGATAGCGGCCTGCATATCAAGTGCCGCCATAGTGCTGAACCGTTCCATATCCGCACGTTTGGGAATCTTCGCAGTGACATATCCGTAGTTTGAGAAAGTATCCCTTGCATTGTCCCAGATAAGCAGTTCGGAACGCTTGCCGATTCTTCCGTCATTCAGATTTGGAATAATGAAGAGTCTTGCCTTCATCCTTTCACCGACAGCCTTTTTCAGCCGGTCAACAAACATAAGGAAACTGGCTGTGGAGGGAACGGTTACCAGGTCATAATGAAATGGAACAATGATGATATCCGAGTTAACGAACATGGGTATCAGCCCTTCCGCTTTTAGACTGCCGGGAGAATCCATAAGCACAACGTCAATTTCAGGATCGTTGTGCAGCTTCTCCATAAGGGAAGTCATCATTGCCTTGTCATTGGCCTCGTATGCCCATACCTCGTATGGCATTTCCTGTTCACCGTATTTTCTGATGTCGGCCTTACGGCATTTCATGATGGAGTGCTGGAAATCGCAATCTATTACCACAACTCTCACACCCTTCGTCACCAGATAGTTGGCAAAGGTGACGCAAAGGGTAGTCTTTCCTACACCTCCCTTCTGATTGGCAAATGTCACTATAACCGGAGTCTGTATCATTTCAAGTATTGATTGATTTTGTGACAAATGTATAAACCAAGGTTTTTGGGCAAGAAATGTGCAACACATTTGTGATTTGGGTTTGATAAACTAAAATACATTGTATAGATAGTGCTGAGGAATTATGGCAACTTGGACAAAATGGTTACAAATAAAAGTACTTAATATCTTATTTTACAAAAAACATTTCCTTAAGAGAATCTCAGATATTAATTTTCAAATGATTTGATTATTTTTGTAAAAACATTAATATACATGTTGTTATGGAAGTTAAGGCAGAAGTATTATCAATAGCTAAATTAAGTGATTATTTTTTTGTAGTGCCGGACTATCAAAGAGAGTATGTTTGGAAAGAAGATGATGAAGTTGAGCAATTCCTTCAAGACATAGACAATGAAGTTGAGTCAGGGCAAAGTTATTTTATAGGTTCCATAATTATCGTAAAAAACAATAATGGGAAATATGATGTAATTGACGGACAACAACGTCTAACAACAATTGTTTTATCATTGTGTGCCATTAGAGATTTATTATCTCAAATAGAATTGAATGAAAGTCAGGATAAGATTTTAAGTAAGATTAAAAGTCTTTTATATGAATATGATTTAGAGACAGGTAAAGATAATGTGAGATTAGAATTGCAATATCCTGAAAGTAAAGATTTCTTAGATAGTTTGATAACTAATACCAATTTTAATGAAGAGACAACTCCTTCTATTATTAGAATGCAAGAAGCTTATAAAACAATAAGAACTTTTTATTCTGATAAAATTTCTACTTTAGGAATTGATAAAACTATTGAAGATATACGATATTTCCTAACAAAAGTAGAATTAGTTAAGATCTTGTCTGAAAATCTAAGTAGCGCACTAAAAATTTTTGAGACAATCAATCAGCGAGGTGCAGGGTTGAATGCAATGGATTTAATAAAGAATCTTCTATTTAGTAATGTTATTGAATCTAAATTTGATAGAATTAAAGATATATGGAAGAAAATAGGCGAGAATTTGCATAAATGTGGTGAAGAAAACATGCCAATGCGTTTTTTACGATATTTCTTCATCGCACGTTATATAGTTGGTACAGAAATTTTACGTGAAGATTCAATCTATAAGTGGCTCATATCTCCTGAAGGGAAGAAAGCTACCTCATATGAAACTAAACCGATTGAGTTTGCAAAAGAATTAGCAACATTATCTGAACGATATTCAAATTTAGTTTGTGCTACTGAAGAATATAGTAGTAACTATCCTAATATATCACATATTGGATTGGTGAACAAAGTAAAATCGCGCCAACATTTGATTCTTTTATTGGCATTACATCAAAATGCAGGTCAAAATGCATTGGAATATCTGGCAAAGCAGATAGAAAGTTTTTTCTTTTATACGGTTACAATGCACATACAGGCAAAAAGTAATGAAGGACAATTTGTCCGTTGGGCTCAAAAATTGAGGAATAAATATGAAATACAGGATATTGCTGATATTTTGGATGAAACAATGCTACCATATTTAAAAGATAAACTTGTTGATTTTAAAACGGCATTTTTAAACATTAATCATTATCAATATAATCCTTTATATCGTCAAAAATATATTTTAGGAAAAATGGAAAATACTCTTGCTGCAAAATGTAATTTGCCTTTAAAGGATAGTTTTTATGATTATCAAATAGAACATATTTTGCCTCAAAGTCCGAAGGATGGAAATTATATTAATTATGAAGATGCGACAGCTTATTATACCCAAGTTTATAGATTGGGAAATGTAACATTGATAGAAGGAACAATCAATCAGGCTTTAAACAAATGCAATGACCTCTCTGATAATTGGTTTGAGAAAAAGCAGGCAGAATACTGTAAATCTTCTATTCTTATTACGCAGATGTTAGATGATGATTTCTATATAGGTGTTAATACTGCTATAAATAGATTTAAAGTTAATACAGGTTATAGTTTTTCTGAATGGAATTCTGAAACAATCTCTAAACGTCAGAGTATTTTACTTGAATTAGCATTAGATTCATGGAAAATTAATAATAAAAGAATAGATCAATAAAACAAATAGTAAATATGAATATAGACGAATTAGCTCAGAAACTAGAAAAGATGTTCAATTCTGGTGAAAATAAAAATGCAATGACACAGCTTTTTATGATTATCTATTATGATGAAATAACTAGATTATGCCAAAAAGAGTTTTATTCAATAAATTCATTTTGTAGGACATTACAGGAAAAGGCGCATTTGTCTGGGAAAACCTATTACATCGAATTAAGAAAAGGATATAAATTGGCTAAATATGTAAAAGTAAGAACTGAATATATAAATCATTGGTAAATTAGATATTGGTAATCAACGCATTGAACTGTCTTTAAATAAAATATCACAAAATATTTTGATAAAGAGAAATCCGAGTTGCAATGATATGTAAAATAATGAATAATATTAAGCTCTATGGTAAAAAATATTTTTTGCATAATAATTTCTTTAGCAACACTATGTTCATGTCAAAACTCTCAAAAAGAGAAGGTGACTTATGTAAATTATGATAATAAAGAAACTATCACTCAAGAAGGGAATTCTGTAAATAAAGGAGTAGTTACTCAAAAAGATATTGAGATGAAAACTATTCCAATAGGCTTTTCTATAAATCCTTTTCAAGAGATGACTACTGATGATGTTATAGAAATCGTGTTTTTATCTGATATGAAGAAAATATTGGATGCTACTTTAAAATGTGATTATCAAACTATTACTGATAAGTATTATCCTGATTACTTTATTTTATTACAAAAAGAATGTCCTAATCTTTCTATTGAGGAGTTAAAAGATAAATTTAAAAATAACTTATATAGATTTATTCCTCAAAATAATAAAAGACTTCTTTTGGAATGGTCTTATGCTAAGCATTACGATATGTGCATAACATCAATTAAAAATAAAATAGATGCTGGTAATGGATGTTTGTTATTTTTATATGAATATCATACTTTATTATCATCTGATAATATTACTATAGCAAGAGATAAACCTGAATATGCTATTGCTGTTTCTTTAGATAATGGTGTTAATTGGCATTCTGTAACTTCTACTGATATGAATGAGGTTAAATCTTTATTAGGTATCAGATTTTCTAATAATATTATAGAGTCGTTATTAAAAAAATAGACATTATATAGTATATCTTACTAATTTTGAGAATAATAGGAATCATGATATAAAAAAATATAGCATGATTCCTATTTCCTATTTAAGCCTCCCCAAATAAAACTGCATTCAATATAATTATAATTGTATCAGTCTTTGTAGATACTATATAAAATTAAAATGTTATCAGATACTTATCCATAAAATAATTTAACCTAATAACTTATGTATTGATACAATTCAAACTATGGCCTCTACTTTGACCAAAAATTATGTGCTTTATTAATCATATCATACTCAAACTTTTTCCCATTTTTTAATTTTTTCCAATTCCCAAAACCTAACTCCTCTGCTAATTTAAAGAATCCGTCACCTTGTTCCATACTTCTAGAAACAACGACTGAAGATATTAGTGGACGTCCATTTTCATGTTCATATCTTGAAATATGGCCTAAAACTTCACCTATTTTACCTCTGTCAGCAGGGATTGACATATCAAGTCTTAGATTCGCCGTTTTGCATAAATCGGAATAATATATTAGCTGTTTTTTTGAAGCAACATTTATAAGTATGTTGCGTACTGTTTCTTCTTCTTTTGTTAAGTTCATAATGATAAATTAATAAAGAGATAAATTAAACTAATCAAATTTTTATGTATGGAACAATTGTGCAGATTGTTGAAACATAGTAAATTAAAACGCCTATCAATATGCAATATTCGTGAAATTTTTGGATAAAAACAAAAAAGTAGCAGGTATTTAATTAGAGTTATAAGTTATAATATAGTAATTGCAATAAATTGTATCATATTCAGAAAATAATGAGAGATGAAAATTAATAATGATATAATTAAAATCATCTTCTTATTGAATTGCCATCATCAATATCATCATAGTTACCTTTCTGTCCAACTTCCCACTCACGTTTCTCGCTATGGCTGCCACCACCTGCATCACGCAGCTTGCCCTTGCCTAAGAAACGTGAAGTAGGCTTTGTTTGTTGCTGGTATTTTTGCCGTTCAATTTGCTTCACAAACTGTTTTCTTAGCCGGTCAAGATTGAAGTTTTCTTCAGTAAGATTTATAATGATGTGTTGCTTGAAATTGATGGCGTAAGTTACATCTTCATCCTGACGGACAATAAAGCCCTCTTCATGAAGTTGGCTTCTGACCGAGGTTACAGTATCATCATTGAATATCTCACGCAAACGGTTTACAGCATCAGTATGATAGTGTGTTCTTTCCGGAGGTATATCCACTAAATCAGTGCGGGATACTTTGAAGATTTTGCAGAGCAGATCACGTTCAGCTTCATTAGCCGGACTGAACATTTCAACCATGGCTATACGGTTGTTACGGTCGATAGCTTCTGCCATAAAAGGTTTCAACGGACGGCTTTGGCCATCAAAATAGATGATACCTTTCTTGATATAAGCACGCTGCTTCCTGATTTTACTGTATATTTCACCCTGGGTAATCTTCGGATTGAGTGTCAGTAACCGGTCAATATAGTCCTCAATCCGATTGAACCGTTCTTCAGGAGTAGCGAAGTCCAGAAGTTCCTCTACAGCCAGTACTCTTGCACCATGAATGACGGTCTTGTTTGCATGATCAACAAGCATATATCCGTATGGAGCATCCTTCTTGCCGAAGAACACAATGTCAATACCGAACTTCGTTTTCAGTTCCTTCTGCAGCTCTTCCTTGTTGGAACTTACGTCACGATATTTCTTTAATATACTTCTGAGCTGACGGCAACGTGTCCTTTCCCGATAACCGCTCTTGAAAAGACTTTCTATTTCAGAAAAAGGGATTTCCTTCTGAACTTTTCCACCATGCTTGATGAATACATTATCATCTTTCTGATAAACCTCATAGCCCATGGAAACCATAATTGCCTTGAACTGGGCAAAGGAAGAGAATGTATATTGTTTGGCAGCATCAATATCATCTTCCGTTTTCTTTTTCCTGTCGTTACCAAGAATACGGTCAATGACTTCCTGGGAACGTCTGCGCTCATGGCTGTGCTGAATCTTTCTTCCATCAGGTGCCACTCTCGAAGTGATAATATGAAGATGGGTATTCTCCGTGTCATAATGGGAGTAAACAAGCAACGGCTGACCGGATTCTCCGTATCCCATTTCCTTGAGATACTGGTGAGCAAAATCCAGCAACTCATCTTCCGACATTTCGTGTCCCTTACATGATATTGCCACATGAAACTGTGGTTTCCTGATTCTGTTGTTTTGTGAACTGTACTTTTGGAGATAACCGATCAGTTCACTTGGGGTAGGTTTGTGGAATGTTCCGAGTGAACTGAAATTCTGAATCTCGATAAGCCGTGCAACACCTTTCGAGACTTTATGTTCATTGTAACCGACAGCATGGAAGTTCGTACTTCCCGGTAATATGGTTGCTATCATATTGAATCTTTATTTATCAAGGTTTAAGTGACTGAGTAACCGAAATACTTCAAGCTCATGAGTCTACGGTTACACAATAATAATATCTGAAATGATTGAATACCGTGTAATCTGCAATTCAGATTCTGACAGCTTTCTGTGTCAGAGAATCAAGGTCTTTCTTTATTCGGTTTAATGTATCCTGCGTTTCAAGGATAATAGGTAACAGAACTTCCTGAATATAGCTGGGTGCGAGTAATCCGGCTACCGCAAGCTCATTGGCACGTTTAACCGACTGATTAAGGTTACCTCCAGCCCAGGAAAGTTCATTCTGATATTTCTGGTAAAACAAACCCAAATCATTCATCAGTTCGAGCTGCCTTCTGGTACCGATATTTGAATATTCTGCCAGTGCCGAGCGTATATAATGGCTCACAGATGAATAGGAGGCAGATTTCTCCTTAAACTGTTGTACTTCCTCCGGTGTCATTCTGACCTTAATGTACTTGGTTCTCTGATTCTTCATGCTTGGATACATTGGTGGTTAGGTTTTCCGGACCATCTTTCGCCATGCGAAACAGCGGCCAGCCGCTCCGATGCGCCAGCATTCGGCAAGTTACTTTTGTGAGTACGAAACGGAGTTTTGTGGCCACAAAAGTACAACTTGCTTGGAAAACTCTGCACGGCAGAACGATGCCTTCCGGAAATGATTATTACACCCAAATTTACCGGAGAAAGCCGTTGCAAACCGAAATCTGCAACACAATTCTTTGGAGGCATATTCCTGTTAACCATGTGCTGTAGCATCCGGTTATCTTGGAATATCCATATAGCGGAATATTGTTGTATAGAGTCCTAGAACTTATCAAGCCAATATCAGTGTGTTCTGAAATAGATATTACAAGCATTATTCAATCATAGAACCATACAAATCGCAGTAATCAGTAAACAATGTTCCGTTATCTATGGTTGGATAAACCAAAGTTTCAAAAACACATAAGATATAGTTATATGGGATAGATGGATATTGTTCTCATAAAACTTATATCCAATATAATATGTAGTCCCGATACCATGATAGCATGGTAAAAGTAACCTGCTTATCTAAGTTATTGGAATCCCAATAAAAGGGAAAATATAATCTTGTAGCTTATTCTGCTGATGAAATGTCTATCGGGAAATCTTATTTTATCTGAACTGTATTGCAGAAACATTCAGGTAGAATAACCCTGTAATCAGAGTCTGGAGAGACCTCGTTATCATGGTGATATAACATTGATAATCAATAGAAAATCTACTCGAATAATAAGAAAATAGTGTTGTATATATTTCTGTATCTCATTGATTTTTAGTATATTTATATGCTATAACAGGTTTTATATACACTAAATATCACACGCTATGTTTGAATTGCTGTTGATTATATATCTGCTGCCGGTACTTATTATCGGTATGCTACTCCTGAAACTGGTATTCTGGCTTTTGAGGATTGCCATACGTCTGGCTGTATGGCTGGTTAAGAAAACCTTCATCCTTATATGGAAGCTTATCGTACTTGTCTTTGCTATAATTATAGGCCGTGAAATTATGCCCTGGAATCAACCGGACAAATAGAAAAAACCGCACCAATATAAGAAATGGTGCGGTTCTGATAAAGATAAGTAGAATCCTCCCTTTGTGTTAATGGCTTGTTCAGTTTTGCCGATTACATGAAACCTTTTCCCTTACTTCTTTCATATACAACTTCCTTCTTGGAATCACAGTTCATAAGACGGAACTGAACCATACATCCGGTAGGGATATCCTTGGGTAACTGTCCAACCAGTCTGTCAATAACCTGGTCCACATTACTGAAACCAATATCTGTTATTTCACCGATAACGTCACCTTTGAAATATGCACGGCCATAGATCATCATCTTTTTGGTTATACGGAACATCTTGTCTGCCGGTGTCTCGAAGTCACGTGCCTTACCTTGCTTGCTCTTCTTGCTACTGAAGAAAATGAAGTCAATCACTTTGGCATTTAGTTCCCAGGCTGGAGTAAAATCTATCTTTACATAGCCTCTTGTTATATTCAGTCCATGACTGTGGTTCATACCGAAGGCAACCTCATACAGGTTGGCATCACAGTCATTTTGGGCAATTGTAGCCCACGTATGACGGAAAGTATAATAACAGTAGTAATCTTCCTTCTTCATTCCCATATCGGCACATATCTTTCTGATTCCAATATTTACATTGGCATTGAAACTGTCCGGATTGCTGTAACGCTTATGGAAATTGAAAAGATATTCATCATTCTCGTCTGAAAGATATTTGTCAAATGTAGGCTGAATGAACGGTTCCACACGCATTTCAATATAAGCTTCATCTTTCCGGCTATGCTTTGTCTTAGCTCTTTTATATCCGATAATTCCATCTTTATAGTTTTCTTTTTTGAGCTCAAATATATCTACAGTGTTTATTCCACCCAGACACAAGGATAGGAGTGCCACGTCTCTGCCCAGTTCAGGAAGAGAGGAAATCATTTTGGTTTCTGGTAGTGGACGATTGAAAAACTCCCTACATGCCTCTGCACTGATGGCTCTTTGAACCGTACTGTCAGATTTTGGAATGGATACTTTTAACCAAGGATTGTATTTGATTCGCACGATACCACGTTCTTCATCGTTCAGCTCTATAAGTGCCCTTTTGAATATCTGTCTTAAACAAGTAGGGTACATTTCTTTTGCCCTGTTCGTCAACGAAAGGCTATTAATCCATCTTGTCAAAACAGAAGATGACAAGTGGGTAAACATTACTCTGGTTGTTCCCAAATATCTTTCGAGGTGGTTTACAGCCAGGCGATAATTCTTAGCATTACGTTCATGTCCTTCAGAGGCCATACGGTTAATGAATTTTGTTGCATAGTCGCTAAAGCATACTTCCATATCAGAGTTCGTTAAGTATTCTATTAATTCTGTTACAGAGTATCCTGACACATCTTTACGATTTACTAGTTCTGTATAACGAAGTATTTCCTGTGCACAATATTTATTTATGACAGCATCCTTAATCTCTCCAGATTTGGATAACTGTTTGTCAGTAACGAATTTATCAGTCTTAATATACCCTGATTTTGAACGATGAAGTACTCGAATGTACACTTGGTAAAAGCCGTCAGCTCGCTTATACCTTACAATAGTCTTAAATGTTGCCATACCTTATTGATTTACAGTTGTTTTACTTTTGTAAGTTCTTTGTAAGCGTACCCTCTCAGTTTTGTAAGCTATTTGTAAGCAAGTACCGTTTATTTGGCTCATTTTTTGCGGACAAATGCACGAACCGCCTAAAAACAACTTAGGCTGTAATGTCTGAAAAACAGTCCATTACAGCCTAAATCAATGATTATCTTATACTATTTATGCTTCCTCTATTGCAGCCTGCGCCGCAGCCAGTCTGGCAATAGGCACGCGGAACGGAGAACAAGACACATAGTTCAAACCAACTTTGTGACAGAATTTCACTGATGAAGGCTCACCACCATGCTCACCGCAGATACCGCATTTCAAATCAGGACGAACTGAACGGCCTTTATCTACAGCCATTTCAATCAGCTGGCCCACACCATTTTGGTCGAGTACTTGGAACGGGTCTACTTTTAGAATCTTCTTTTCCAGATATACCGGCAAGAAAGAAGCAATATCGTCACGGGAATAACCGAAGGTCATCTGGGTCAAGTCATTGGTACCGAATGAGAAGTATTCTGCACGGCTGGCAATGCGGTTGGCTGTCAGCGCAGCACGCGGAATTTCAATCATGGTACCTACCTTGAACGGAATTTCCATACCTTCTTTTTCAAATAATGCTGCTGCTGCATCACGGATCACCTTTTCCTGAGCTTCGAATTCATACAGGATACCGGTCAAGGGAACCATAATTTCGGGATGCGGATCATATCCTTCTTTCTTCAGTTCAATTGCAGCACCTAGAATCGCTTGAGTCTGCATCTCTGTGATTTCGGGATAGGTGTTACCCAAACGACAGCCGCGGTGACCTAACATCGGATTGTGTTCACACAGGCTTTCCACACGTTTTTTGATTTCCTGTACAGTTACGCCCATTGCTTTAGCCATTTCTTCCTGACCTTTTGCATCGTGGGGAACGAACTCATGCAAAGGAGGATCGAGCAGACGAACATTAACCGGACATCCATCCATAGCCTTAAAGATGCCTTTGAAGTCGGCTTTCTGATAAGGAAGCAATTTGGCTAGAGCTTTTCTGCGTCCTTCTACATCCGGTGATAGGATCATTTCACGCATAGCGACAATCTTTTCAGCATCAAAGAACATGTGTTCCGTACGGCAAAGACCGATACCTGAAGCACCAAAAGCGCGGGCCACTTCCGCATCATGCGGAGTATCAGCGTTAGTGCGGACATTCAGCTTGGTGTATTTGTTGCAAAGATCCATCAATGCAGCGAAATCGCCTGAAACTTCGGCTGCTTTGGTTTCCACTTTACCTTTATATACTTCACCGGTAGTACCGTTCAGAGAGATGAAGTCACCTTCTTTTAAAGTAATACCTTCAATTTCTACGGTACGTGTCTTATAATCTACATTGATAGCACCAGCACCCGATACGCAGCACTTACCCATACCACGGGCCACAACCGCAGCGTGAGATGTCATACCGCCACGTGCAGTCAGGATACCTTCGGCAACGGCCATACCTGCCAGGTCTTCCGGCGAAGTTTCGATACGTACCATGACCACTTTTTTGCCATCGGCAGCCCATTTAGCAGCATCATCGGCGAAGAACACAATCTGACCGGTAGCGGCACCCGGAGAAGCGGGCAAACCACGAGTCAAAACTTTCGCTTCTTTCAACGCTTTCTTGTCGAACACAGGGTGAAGCAGTTCGTCTAATTTATTAGGTTCGCAACGCTCCAATGCTGTTTTTTCATCAATCATTCCCTGGCGCAACAAGTCCATGGCGATTTTTACCATGGCAGCTCCGGTACGTTTACCGTTACGGGTCTGCAAGAACCATAATTTACCTTCCTGTACGGTAAATTCCATATCCTGCATGTCGCGATAGTGGTTTTCCAGTTTGGTCTGCAGGGCATCCAGTTCTTTGTAGATTTCCGGCATGGCTTCTTCCATAGAGGGATATTTGGCTATGCGTTCTTCTTCAGAAATACCGGCACGTTCTGCCCAACGCTGAGAACCGATTTTTGTGATTTGTTGCGGGGTACGGATACCGGCTACAACATCTTCACCTTGTGCGTTGATCAAATATTCGCCATTAAACAAATCCTCACCGTTACCAGCGTCACGAGAGAAGCAAACACCGGTAGCTGAAGTGTCACCCATGTTACCGAATACCATGGCTTGTACACTTACAGCAGTACCCCATTCGGCAGGAATACCTTCCATTTTGCGGTAAAGAATGGCGCGTTCGTTCATCCAGCTGCGGAATACAGCACAAATGGCACCCCAAAGTTGTTCGTATGCACAGGTCGGAAAATCTTGTCCGGTCTGTTCTTTTACAGCAACTTTAAAGCGTTTAACCAGTTCTTTAAGGTCTTCCACTTCCAATTCGTTGTCGAGCTTCACACCTTTTTCTTCCTTTACTTTTTCGATGATTTCCTCGAAAGGGTCGATGTCTTCCTTATTTACCGGCTTCATACCCAATACTACGTCACCATACATTTGTACGAAACGACGGTAAGAATCCCATGCGAAACGGGGGCGTCCGGTCTTGCGGCTCAAGCCTTCCACCACTTCGTCATTTAAACCTAAATTAAGGATTGTATCCATCATTCCAGGCATGGAAGCACGAGCACCTGAACGTACGGAAACCAATAACGGATTTTCTATATCACCGAATTTAGAGTTCATCAGACTTTCAATGTTGGCGATGGCTTTCTCAACATCCGCTTTCAGCAGTTCTACTACTTTATCTTTACCTAACTCATAATATTCGCTACAAACTTCTGTGGTGATTGTAAATCCCGGAGGTACGGGAACACCGATTAGATTCATTTCAGCCAGGTTAGCGCCTTTTCCACCAAGCAGATTTCTCATGTCTGCTTTTCCTTCAGCTTGTCCATTACCAAAGGTGTAAACTCTTTTTTTATCCATAATAATGTATTTAAAGTTAACTCGCTCAAAAAATGTAATCGCAAAACTATACATATTTTAGTTATCTCCAAACCTTTTACTGAAAAAAATTAGTGGAAATTGCAATTTCTACTTTGCAATTTTAATATCTTACGATTTATGAGGCAATATTCAGGGAAAATGCTTAAATTTGTCCCCAAATTAACTTATTCAGAAAAGTGGCTAGAAAGAAGAAAGAACTTCCATTATTAGAGAAGATAACCATAACAGATGTAGCTGCCGAAGGAAAAGCTTTGGCGAAAGTGAATGACTTGGTAGTGTTTGTGCCTTATGTAGTACCCGGTGATGTGGTAGACTTGCAGGTAAAACGTAAGAAAAATCATTATGCAGAAGCTGTGGCTGTGAAATTCCATGAGTATTCTCCTGTGCGTGCAGTACCCTTCTGCCAGCATTATGGTATATGTGGTGGTTGTAAGTGGCAGTGTCTGCCATACACAGAACAAATAAAGTATAAGCAAAAGCAGGTGACGGATAATCTGACCCGTATCGGCAAGATCGAATTGCCGGAAATTTCACCTATCATGGGGTCGGAAAAAACGGAATTTTATCGCAACAAATTGGAATTTACGTTTTCTAACAAACGTTGGCTGACAGAGGAAGAGGTAAAGGAAGATGTGAAGTACGATCAGATGAATGCCGTAGGTTTCCACATTCCCGGTGCATTTGACAAGGTGCTGGCTATAGACAAGTGCTGGTTACAGGATGATATCAGCAACCAGATACGCAATGCGATTCGTGACTATGCATACGAACACAATTATTCTTTCTTTAATCTGCGTTCTCAAGAAGGAATGCTTCGCAACTTGATGATTCGTACCTCAAGTACGGGTGAGCTTATGGTGTTGCTGCAATGCAAGATTGTGGAAGAGAGCGAAATGGATCTGATGAAGCAACTGCTGGCTTTCGTGGCAGAACGTTTTCCGCAGATTACTTCCTTATTATATGTAGTCAATAACAAATGCAATGATACCATTAACGATCTGGAGGTAATGGTGTTCAAAGGCAACGATCATATTTTCGAGGAAATGGAGGGGTTGCGCTTCAAGATAGGAGCAAAATCATTTTATCAGACTAATTCCGGACAGGCGTATAATCTTTATAAGGTGGCCCGTAATTTTGCCGGATTGACCGGTAAAGAATTGGTGTATGATCTTTATACAGGGACTGGAACCATAGCCAACTTTGTTTCACGCCAGGCAAAGAAAGTGATTGGTATCGAATATGTGCCTGAAGCAATAGAAGATGCTAAAGTGAATTCGGCAATTAATGGCATTGACAATACCTTATTTTATGCCGGTGACATGAAGGATATCCTCACTCAGGAGTTTATCAACCAACATGGTCGTCCTGATGTTATTATCACTGATCCTCCGCGTGCCGGAATGCACGATGATGTGATTAATACAATTCTTTTTGCTGAACCTCAGCGGATTGTGTATGTTAGCTGTAATCCTGCCACCCAGGCACGTGATTTGTCTTTGTTAGATGCCAAATACAAGGTGATGGCCGTGCAACCCGTAGATATGTTCCCTCATACGCATCATGTGGAAAATGTGGTGTTGCTGGAAAAAAGAGGATAATCCGGATAGTTCAATTATAAATTGTTTAAACAGTAAATAGAATTATGTCAAGAGGTAAGAATAGTGATTCCGGCAGGCCAAAGGCGAGAAGTGTTGCCCGATATACTATATATAATGTGACGGAGTCCGCTGAGCTGATGGATTTCCTGATGCGGAAAATGGCGGGAATCAGTCGTAGCAAGGTAAAGGCGTTGCTTGCCAACCGTGTGATTTTGGTAGATAATGTGATTACTACTCAATATAACTTCGCGTTGAAACCAGGTATGAAAGTGCAGATATCCAAGGTGAAGAATAATCGTGAGTTTAAACATCCGATGCTGAAACTGGTATACGAGGATGCTTATATCTTGGTGGTGGAAAAGAAGGAGGGACTGCTTTCTGTCAGCACAGAACATCAGAAGGAGCGTACTGCACAACATATTTTGAATGAGTATGTAAAACGTTCACATCGTTTCAACCGCGTATTTGTAGTACATCGTCTGGACCGTGAAACTTCGGGATTGATGATGTATGCCAAGGATGAAAAAACCCAGAATACTTTACGTGATAATTGGCATGATATTGTGACGGACCGCCGTTATGTGTCTATCGTTTCTGGTGATATGGAGAAAGATTACGGTACTGTAGAGTCTTGGTTGACCGACCGGAAATTGTATGTCTATTCCAGTCCTGTAGATAATGGGGAAGGTAAGTTTGCGGTCACTCATTATAAAACAATAAAGCGGGCCAATGGATATTCATTGGTGGAGTTGGATTTGGAAACAGGACGTAAGAATCAGATTCGTGTGCATATGTTGGATTTAGGTCACCCTGTTGTTGGTGACCGGCGCTATGGCAGTGAGTGTGATCCTTTAGGACGATTGGCGTTACATGCCTTCAAGTTATGTTTCTATCATCCGGTAACAAAAGAGTTGATGGAGTTTGAAACTCCTTATCCTACGGCATTTAAAGGATTAATGCAGAAAAAATAGAAAGTTTCTTCTGTTAAAATTAAATATAAGGCTTCTTTGCATTTATTTTGGGCAGAGGTTAAGAATAAAAAAGCAATATCCATCCACTTACCAAACTGTAGACGGATGGATATTGTTGTTTTTAGAGATTTGGCAGTTTCATTATTAAATTGCCTTTCTTAATGCAAGAATGGTCATGTAGTCCGATTTCCCAATGTTGTATTGATGAATAAAAAGGCTGAAATTCAAGATAAATTTGATTCAGCCTCTTTATTATTGTATCGGCGAAGTGATATTGAATAAAAGAGTTTTTTCAATAGATGTGATCATATAAAATCTCTAACGCACGTATGTCTACATGAAGCTACGCATATGTATGTACGGGTTTGTGCGTATGTATGTGAGTGTGAATCATATAAATCCCCCAAATATAAGGACGTTTTTAAAAAAGATCAAGAGCTTTTCAAATAACAACAGGAACTTTTTGGAAAAGATAACGAGCTTTTTTAAAAACGTTTTGATCTTTTTTATCGATATCGGAACTCTGTAAACTGCTATTTCGTGGAAGTACATCTCTTTCATATGCATTTTTGAAATGAAAAAGTCTGAAAGTACCCTGCTTTATATCAAACAGGAATACTTTATAAAAAAGAATATATAGTTGACAGCAAGCGTATTATGCGAAAATCTGCTTTAAAATATAGTGAGGGTATGAGGGCATAAGTGAGAGCAAATATTTTTACTATAATCATGTAAGCTATTTATAATTAGATTGTTATATGTAAAATGAGAGCATGAGGGCATAAGCATTCCAGAATAATAATGAGTATGATGTTGGTTTGCTGGAATAAAAAATGATACCGACTTATCACAAGCCGGTATCACGAAAAAATAATCACTTTATTATTTTGTAATCATCCAGCTTTGTGCGCTCACAAAGCACGGGGAATAAAAAGTTATTTATATACTAACACTGTAAACAACTACTTTCACAAGCTATTGTTTACTCACCTAATAAAAGGTAGCTTAACAAATATCACTTAATGTTCATTTTTTGTTTGACATTACAAAGGTAACACAAAAATTGAAAATTATACTATATAGTTCTAATAACGGATAATATTGCGGTAATTTAGGCGTTATTTGAGCCATTTATCTAACCAACTAAAGAAAGTGCGTTGCCATAACACCCCATTTTGCGGTTTCAATACCCAATGATTCTCATCCGGATATAATAAAAGTTCGGCCGGAACACCGCGCAATACAGCTGCATTGAACGCCGACATACCTTGTGAAGCAAGAATTCTATAATCCTTTTCACCGTGAATGCAGAGAATGGGAGTGTCCCATTTATCAACGAAACGATGGGGAGAGTTGGCAAAGGTACGTTGTGCCGTTACATTGTTTTTGTCCCAATATGCACCACCCATATCCCAGTTGGCGAACCACATTTCTTCTGTTTCCAGATATTGCTGCTCCATATTGAATATACCATCGTGTGCGATAAATGCTTTAAAACGTTTGTTATGGTGTCCCGCCAGCCAATAGACGGAGAATCCGCCGAAGCTGGCACCTACGCATCCCAAACGATTAGTATCTACATATGGTTCTTTTGAAATATCATCTATGGCTGACAAATAGTCTTTCATACATTGACCTCCATAGTCACCGCTAATTTGTTCCAACCATTCCATGCCGAATCCAGGTAGACCGCGACGATTCGGAGCGATGATAATATAATCGTTGGCTGCCATAATCTGGAAGTTCCAGCGGTAGCTCCAGAATTGGCTGACGGGACTTTGCGGGCCACCTTCACAGAATAATAAAGTAGGATACTTCTTGTTTGCGTCAAAATTAGTGGGATAGATCACCCATGAGAGCATTTGCTTGCCGTCAGTAGTCTTGGTCCATCTTTCCTCTACTTTGCCCAATTTCAGTTGTTTAAAGATGTGGTCATTCTCGTGTGAGAGTTGTGCCACTTGTCCGTCGGCAGGAGTGAGAGTGTAGATTTCATCAGCAGCACTGATAGAATGACGTTTGGTAATTATTTTGTCGCCTGCCATGGCTACTGATCCGTAGTCATACATGCCATCAGTCAGTTTTTTTATATCACCATTCAGATTGGTACTGTATACCATGCTGGTTCCATGCCATACACCGATAAAATACAGACTTTGTGAATCATTGTTCCAGCAGTAGTCATCTACGCCCGATTCGAAACTTTCGGTGACAAATGTCTTTTGGCCGTTATTCAAATTGTAGACGCACAGGCGGTTTCGGTCGCTTTCGTAACCATCGCGCTCCATGCTTTGCCATGCAATGTATTTGCCGTTGGGGCTGAATTTAGGATTGGTGTCATATCCTTTCATTTCATCTGTTCCATTCGAATCTTTTCCATTCGGTTTGCACAGGTTCAGTGTTGTGCCTTTTTCTATATTATATAGGTATATATCTGAGTCGGTAGATACTGCGTATGCCAATCCTTGCTTCTTTCGGCTGGTGTAAGCTATTTGTTTAGAGTCGTTGCTCCAAGCCAGTTGCTCGATACCTCCGAAAGGTTTCATTGGAGCTTCAAACGGTTCACCTTCCATGATATCGGTGGCTGCTCCCATCATGTTACCATCAAAATCAGCGATAAAAGGATGCGGAATACTTTCTACCCATTCGTCCCAATGTTTATACATCAGGTCGTTTACAATGATACCACTGGCTTTGGGTAGGTCAGGGTAGAGGTCTACGGTGCGTTGGCCGTATTTTATTTGTGAGATGAAAAGAATCTTTTTGCCGTCCGGTGAAAAAGAGAATCCTTCTATGTCTCCTTTGAAATCGGAAATAATACGGCGTTCCGTACCGTCAGGATTCATCTCCCAAATTTGGCTGCCACCACTTTCATTGCATAAGAATGCGATTTTTGTTCCGCCTTTTATCCATTGAGGCTCGCTTTCATTCCATGCTGTTTGAGTAAGCAGGGTGTTGTTCTTTCCATCGGCATCCATTACGTAAATTACATGATGGCTTTTGTTTTCGGGAACACTATAATAGGCTACGGTGTAGGCTATCTGTTTGCCATCGGGGGAAATACTCAGACTGCCTATGCGTCCCATTGCCCACAGGGCTTCGGGGGTAAGACGACCGTCTTTGATGGTGATTTCTTGCTTGCCTATAATGGGCTCGTAGCCCTGTCCTTCCTGTTTCACTTCGGTACAGGAAGAAGCTAGCATAAGTGCTGCTGCCATGATGGTTGCGCTTGATTTATTCATATCTAAAAATTGTTTTTGATGATTAACTGATTGCAAAAATACGTATAAAAGCCGGTGATGTGAAATGTTCCTGCATATTTGTTTTGTTTCTTTGTGTTTCTGTGGAAGGGTGTCTTTGCAAAGAAGAGCAAATATAGAGGTAACCGGTATATATAAAAAAACAGCAAAGACCGCTGTTTTTTTATATATGCCGGTCTTCGCTGTTTTTTTAAGGAAGTGTAAACCCGTTATTTTTTCCCTTTATTCATTCTTTCTTGTTGCAGTCGTTCCTGCTCCTTTTGTAAAGCTTCCAGTTTAGCCATCAGTCCGCCACCCGGTTTGCCGCCATTCTTTTGGCTCTTCTTTTCTTTTCGGGCTTCCAACATGGCAAGGAGTTTCTTTTCATCAGTTGTTTTGCGCAGAATCACCATGGTGAGGATACCAATCAGTCCGGAAATGAAGTAATAGTAGTTCAAGCCGGATGAATAACCGTTGAAGATGAAAATAAACATGACTGGCATGATATACATCATTAGTTTCATACCCGGCATTTGCTGTTGTCCCATATCCTGCTGCTTCATGGTGTACATGGTGTTCAGAATATTGGTGATACTGAACAGCAAACAGAAGAGGCTTAAATGATTGCCCAGCAGAGGAATGTTGGTTCCCCAGTTGATAATATCATCATAAGTGGACAAGTCCGGGGCCCATAAGAAACTTTGTTGGCGCAACTCAATAGCGTTAGGCACGAAGAAGAATAAAGCCATGAATACCGGCATTTGTATCAGCATAGGCAAGCAACCTCCCATGGGGCTTACTCCGTATTTGCTGTAAAGTGCCATCGTTTCCTGTTGCTTTTTTAAAGCATCCTCTTTCTTGGGATATTTTGCGTTGATCTCGTTGATGTAGGGTTTCAGGACGCGCATCTTGGCAGAGGACATATATGATTTGTAGGTAGCCGGATAAACTAACACTTTGACGATAATCGTCATCAGCAGCAATACGACACCCATGCTCAGTCCCCACCCTGAGAGCCAATCAAACAAATTAATAGTGAACCAGCGGTTTACCCAGCGGATAATGGGCCAGCCCAAATAAACCAGGTCTTCCAGTTCCAAATCTTTTTGGGAAAGGCTTAGATCATTGCTGTTCAGCAAAGTCTTGAAATGGTTCGGACCGAAGTAGAACTGCATATCGGTAGGCTGCTTTCCGGTAGGATCAAAGAAAGTTGTCATGTCTGCGGTATAGTTCTTCATATATCCGCTTCCTTCCTGTTGGGGGGTAGAGGTTAGGGAAGCTTTATCAAAATCTTGATCGGCAATAAGTACGCTTGAGAAGAACTGATTCTTGAAAGCAATCCAATCCAAACGGTCGGTAACATCTTCTTTTGCTTCTTTCATTTCGTTCAGATAGTCTGAACTTTTTTCTACCGGCTTGTAGGTGAGCGAAGTATAGCGCTGTTCGAAGCTGAAACCTTTTTCAAGCTGGCGTGCCCGTTGACGCCAGTTTATATTGACAGTGTTCAGGGCAGGAGGGAAGAAATTCTGCATGCCATTTGCGCGAATTGTGAAATTCACCATGTAAGCATCCGGTAAAAGTTTGTAATCGAAATCTATATAGCCTCCATTGTTTGCTGCCAGACGCATGGTTACAGTGCTGTCTGTTACGTTGGTAGGCTGGAAATACATATCCTCGGTCAAAATGTTTTCATTCTTTCCTTCGAAAGCGAAATTCATGCCCGAATCTTTTTCATCAAACAGCATCAAAGGCTTGCCGTCCTGTCCGTTATAATCTTTTAATATGGCTGCGCACACCCGTCCACCTTTATTGGTGAAAGTCAGTTTTACTACATTATTTTCCAGTGTCGTTAGCTGTTCCGCACCTTGGCTTGCGCCATAGAACATAGAGGTAGAGTCTAAATGCAATGTTGCATTCTGACTCTGTGCCGTGGCAGCCTGTGCCAGTCGTTCGGCCTCTTTTTGGGCTATCGCCTGAATGGAATCCTGATAATGTTTGGCACGTGCCATTTCTTCCTGGCTAGGACGGTTGTAGATGCTGAAGCCTATCACAACTGCACCAATCAGGGCGAATCCCACTAAAGTGTTTTTGTCCATTTTTACTTGTTTACCTTATTATATTATAATTCTCGTTTCTTATTTGTCTATTGCCGCTTTGATAAATGACAGGAACAAAGGATGTGGTTTCAATACTGTACTGCTGTACTCGGGATGGAACTGGACTCCGATGAACCATTTTAATGTTGGAATTTCAATTATTTCCACTAAATCGGATTCTGGATTGGTACCCACACATTTCATACCCGCCTTTTCGTACTCCTGCTTATAGTCATTGTTGAATTCGTAGCGGTGACGGTGGCGTTCCTGTATGTGTTCGCTTTTATAGGCTTCGAAAGTCTTTGAGTGTTGGTCAAGGATACATTCATAGGCCCCTAGGCGCATAGTGCCGCCCATGTTGGTAATAGCTTTCTGTTCTTCCATAATGTCTATCACGTTGTGTGGCGTTTTTTCATCCATTTCGCGGCTGTTGGCATCTGTATAACCTAGCACGTTACGGGCAAACTCAATAGCCATGCACTGCATACCTAGACAGATACCAAAAGTCGGTACATTGTGTGTACGTGCATATTTGATAGCAACGAACTTACCTTCTATGCCACGTTGTCCGAATCCCGGGCAGATGATGATACCATCCATATCCTTAATCTGCTCTTCTACATTAGCATCTGTCAGTTTCTCGCTGTTTATGAAGTGGATATCCGCTTTGCGGTCATTGTAAGTGGCGGCTTGTGACAAGGCTTCAAGGATAGATTTATAAGCGTCTTGCAAATCGTATTTACCAACCAATCCAATTTTTACTTTCTCAGTTGCCTTATGACGGCGATCTAGAAAATCTCTCCATGGACCGAGGGTTGGAGTTTCACCCACGGGCAATCCCATCTTTTGGAGAATGGTTACATCCAGTCCCTGCTCTTGCATACGCAAAGGTACTTCATAAATGGTGGGCATATCGATAGACTGCACCACAGCATTTTCATCTACGTTACAGAACAGAGCAACTTTCTTTTTCAAGTTTGTGCTCAATTCGTGCTCGGTACGCAACACCAATACATCTGGTTGAATACCAACAGATTGCAGCTCTTTTACAGAGTGCTGGGTAGGTTTGGTCTTCAATTCGCCTGCTGCTGCCAGATAAGGAACATAAGTAAGGTGTACGCACAACGCATTACGTCCCATTTCCCATTTCAATTGGCGGATACTTTCCAAATAAGGAAGTGATTCAATATCACCTACGGTACCACCGATTTCGGTAATGACAAAATCAAATTTATATTTGCTTCCCAATAATTTTACATTGCGTTTGATCTCGTCGGTAATATGGGGGATAACCTGAATAGTTTTTCCCAAATAGTCACCGCGGCGTTCTTTGTCAATAACACTTTTGTAAATACGTCCTGTTGTAATGTTATTGGCTTTAGTTGTCTGGATGCCCAAAAAACGTTCGTAATGTCCCAAATCGAGGTCGGCTTCGTGTCCGTCTACCGTTACATAACATTCACCATGTTCATAAGGATTCAAAGTTCCCGGATCGATATTGATGTACGGATCGAACTTTTGAATTGTCACATTGTAGCCTCTGGCTTGCAGTAATTTACCTATTGATGATGAAATAATACCTTTACCTAATGAGGAGGCAACACCACCAGTTACGAAGATATACTTAGTTTCTCCCACTACTTAATATTTTTAAATGTTATTTTCTTAATTATCAATATCGCAATATTTATCAAAGTTGCAAAATTACAAAATCTTTTTCAATATCGTCGGATATGCTTTAAAAAATCATTTGATGAAATTGAATTTATCATTCGTTATTATATAAAGGAAACAGTTTTTTGGGAAAAGGAAAATTAAGTGTACTTTTGCACAAAACTAAAATTAGTATGAGAAAAAGTATATGTTTGGCTATAATACTTGCTGTATTCTGTATGGAAGAAGTGCCGGCACAGAAAATAGCCAAGACGAAAGAAAATCCGGCTGTGAAAGCCTATTCTGATTCATTGTCTGCATTAAGCGCATCTTATTTTGCTTATTTCAGGCTGTGGGATGATTTGAATATTCCGGCGCCCCGGCGGGTACGTCCTAATCCGGCTTTTTATAAGTTGTTTGTTCCGCCCACTTATTATGAAGCTCCTATAAAAGAAATTTTTGAAATAAAATGGAGTCCGGATACGAAAATAATGACAGCTGTCGATTCGCTATATATGGGAAAGCGTGACTCTGCATCTGCAGCTATATATCAACTGCCCGATTTGGAAACCTTGGCCGCTGCCGACCGTTGGTCGAATAATATATTAAGGAATTATTATTTGCAATATCCGGGCAGATTGGTGAATAACGAACTTTATTTGGCTGATTTGAAACCACTGGAAAATAATCAGATAGTAAAAAGACCAAGGAAAGAGAGAATCAAAAGTTTCCTTCAACCGGAAACACCGGTGGAAAGCTTGACTACGGATAATGAATTGTTGGTGGTACGTCCTAACTTTTGGACGCATAAGGGGAATGGATATGTTCAGTTCACACAACATTATATTTCAGATAACTGGTATAAAGGTGGTGAAAGTACTAATGCGCTGTTGTCCGGCTTAGTGCTGGAAGCTAATTTTGATGACCGCCAGCGTATAGAGTTTGAAAATAAGCTGGAAATAAAATTGGGTTTTGTTACAGCACCGTCAGATACAGTGCATAAGTATAAGACGAATGCCGACTTGTTTCGTTTAAACAGTAAACTGGGTGTGAAAGCGTTCAAAAACTGGTATTATACTTTGGCGGGCGAGTTCAAGACTCAGTTCTTTGGAAATTATAAGACGAATACGAATGATATGATTTCTAATTTTCTGTCTCCCGCCCAATTGGATATAACCCTCGGTATGGACTTTAAGCAGAATAAGAAGAATTATTCATTGTCTTTGTTGGGATCTCCACTGGCGTATACTTTTATGTATATCAGCAATGATAAGATAACTGATCCGGGTGCTTTTAATGTGGATCCGGGGCATAAAACAGCGAATCTCTTCGGTTCGAAATTTACAGGTAATCTGACTTGGACAATTATCCCCAGTATTGTGTGGGAGTCTAAATTGGAGTACTTTACAACTTATGACACCGTAATTGCCAGTTGGGAAAATACATTTAATTTTGTGTTGAACCGTTATTTGTCTACTAAGTTGTTTGTTCATGCGCGTTATGATGACGGTGTGACATTGACTGAGGATAACAAGAGTTATTTCCAGTTGCAGGAATTGCTTAGTTTTGGTTTGAATTATACTTGGTAAGAAAGGAGAGTGTAAGCGATATCGATGGAGAACCAATAAAAACACGGATGCCGTAGAATTTGATATTCTGCGGCATCCGTGTTTTTATTGGTTCTCCATTTTAGTTATGTTCACCCAGCAATGTTTGTACAATTCTTTCTGCAGCGTGTCCATCCCAACGTTCCGGCAAATGTCCCTTCTGCCATTCTCCTTTATTCAGAATGTCAAGGGCGTCTGCCAGGATTTCAGGGTTTTCCCCCACCAGCCGGTTTGTGCCGATTGTCACTGTTTCGGGATGTTCTGCATACGTGCTTAATGTCATGCAGGGGATTCCTAAAAAAGTAGCTTCTTCCGCTACGTTACCCGAATCTGTAATGAGACCCTGGGCATGGCTCACTAAATAACCGAATGACAAATAAGGTTGCGGTGGTAATATATATAACCTTTCGGAAGTAATTCCTAAAGCAGACAGCTTGTTTTTTACATATGTATGGAGCGGCGCCACGATCGGCTTGTCTGTTTTTTCCAGTATAGTGCGGAAGATGGCTTTCAGTGTTGTGTCCTTGTTTAGCAATGAATGTTTGTTCAATGTTAGCAAGAGGTATTCTTTTTCTTTCAGTCCCATAATGGAGAACGCTACCGGGCGCTGTAAACGGGTACGGTTATAACGCAGCGTATCAATCAGGATGTTTCCTACAAAATGTACATGTGCCTGTTCGGTTCCTGTTTGATTCAGATTGCGGTTGGCTACCATTCCGGCCGTGAATAGATAATCAGACAAGCCATCTGTTATCATACTGTTTACTTCTTTTGGCATATCCATATCGAAAGAACGGGTTCCGGCCACTAGATGAGCAACTTTTATCCCCTTCTTTTTAGCCACGATAGAACACGCCATAGTAGGAGTTAGGTCATCCACTACAAGTACTACCTGTGCAGGATGCTGTTCCAGTTCGCGGGCGAAAGCTACCAATATACCTGCCATTCGCTGGAAAAAATCTGTATTATCCACATGCAGATACACATCGGGACGCGGCATATCTAGGTCTGTAAACAGAGAAGGTTCCAAACTTTTATCTTCGTCCGAACCTGTGTAGACCAGACGGGCAGTGATATTTTTTCCTGCTGCCTTTGCAGCTTTGATAGCACGCATTAATGGGGCAATTTTCATGAAATTGGGACGTGCACCTGCGATAATTGTTACTTTCATCTTATTTTAAGCTATTTTCTGAACACAAAAATACATTTTCTTATCGAATTTATTCGTTACTTTGCAGACAAATAACAACCATTATGCTAACATTTGTTCAAGTTTTAGATTTTATAGGCACGTTTGCCTTTGCCATCAGTGGTATCAGATTGGCGTCTGCCAAACAGTTTGACTGGTTTGGTGCATATGTAGTGGGTTTGGCAACGGCTATCGGAGGAGGTACTATCCGTGATGTGCTTCTAGATGTGACTCCGGGTTGGATGACCGACCCTATATATTTAATATGTACAGGACTTGCATTGTTTTGGGTAATTGCTTTCGGCAAGTATCTGATTCATATGCATAACACTTTTTTCCTGTTCGACAGCATCGGTCTGGCACTATTTACAGTAGTGGGAGTAGGCAAAAGTATTGCTCTCGGATATCCTTTTTGGGTAGCTATAATCATGGGTAGTATCACTGGGGCCGCAGGTGGTGTGCTCCGCGATGTTTTTATTAATGAAATTCCGCTTATTTTTCGTAAAGAAATTTATGCAATGGCCTGTGTGGTGGGGGGATTAGCCTATTGGATATGTGATCTGTTTGGTCTGGAAGCCTTTATTTGCCAGATAATAGGAGGTAGTACTGTGTTTTTGGCGCGTATTTTAGCTGTTAAATATAGTATCTGTTTACCAATTTTAAAGGGGGAACAACGCTAAATAGCACCTGAAAACTATCAAAATAGGGGGTAAAAACTGATAAATGACGGTTTTTACCCCCTATTTTAATAGTTTTTTCTTTGACACCTATTTAAAATGCGCTATCCTTGCATTACCGAGAGCATGGAAAAAGAATATGAACCTAAACTGAAAGACTTATGAATAGCGTTAGTTTTAAAAAGAACCTGCTGGGTGTGCAAGAAGAATTACTTCGGTTTGCATACAAACTCACAGCCGACCGTGAGGAGGCTAATGACCTGCTACAAGAAACTTCATTGAAAGCGCTGGATAATGAAGACAAGTATATCCCCGATACAAACTTTAAGGGATGGATGTATACCATTATGCGTAACATCTTTATAAACAATTATAGGAAAATAGTGCGTGACCAGACATTTGTGGACCATACAGACAATCTCTACCATTTAAGTATGCCTCAGGATTCCGGCTTTGATAGTACCGAGGGAGCTTATGACATGAAAGAAATACATCGTATAGTCGGTTTGCTTCCTAAAGAATACCGTATTCCATTCGCTATGCATGTGTCGGGATTTAAATATCGTGAGATTGCCGAAAAGCTGGGATTGCCGTTGGGTACTGTAAAAAGCAGAATTTTTTTTACCAGACAACGCTTGCAGGGACAGCTCCGTGATTTTGTATAATCCAAGGGGGAAAATTATCAAAAAGGTAGAGTGAAATTCTTTTGCTCTGCCTTTTTGTTTTTATTGGTTTACAATATGATATTAAACATGTTTTTGGAAGCTAAAAAATAGATTCGAATATTAACTTTATTTTTATTCATTTGTTATATTTGCAAAAGGACAAGACACCTTTAAATCAAGTAATAATTATGAAAAAAGAAATCAAATTCAGTTTGGTCTACCGCGATATGTGGCAGTCATCAGGGAAGTACCAGCCCAGAGCTGATCAGTTAGCCAAAATTGCTCCTCTAATCGTTGAAATGGGGTGTTTTGCCCGAGTGGAAACTAATGGAGGTGCTTTTGAACAAGTGAACTTACTGTATGGTGAGAATCCTAACAAGGCAGTGCGTACATTTACCAAGCCTTTACGTGAGGCGGGTATTCAGACGCATATGTTGGACCGTGGTTTAAATGCATTGCGAATGTATCCTGTTCCAGCTGATGTACGTCGGTTGATGTATAGGGTAAAACATGCGCAAGGAGTGGATATTACTCGTATTTTTTGTGGTTTGAATGAAGTTCGTAATATTATTCCTTCCATAAAATATGCTAAAGAAGCGGGGATGATTCCTCAAGCCACTCTTTGCATCACTTATTCTCCTGTACATACGGTGGATTATTATTCTTATATTGCTGACCAGTTAATAGAAGCGGGGGCACCCGAAATCTGTTTGAAGGATATGGCAGGTATCGGCCGTCCTGAAATGTTGGGGCAGTTGGTGAGAAATATCAAAGATAAACATCCTGAAGTCATTGTACAATATCATGGACATTCCGGTCCTGGGTTATCTATGGCATCTATTTTGGAAGTTTGTGAGAATGGTGCGGATATCATTGATGTCGCTATGGAGCCGTTGTCATGGGGAAAAGTGCATCCTGACGTAATTTCTGTACAGGCTATGTTGAAAAATGCAGGTTTTCAGGTACCTGAAATCAATATGAAGGCTTATATGAAAGCGCGTAGCATGACGCAGGAATTTATTGATGATTTTTTGGGATATTTTATTGATCCTACCAACAAACATATGTCTTCCTTGCTGCTGGGATGTGGACTTCCCGGTGGCATGATGGGTTCAATGATGGCCGATCTGAAAGGGGTGCATTCGGGCATCAATCTGATTCTGAAAGGACAGGGAAAGGAACCTATGAGTTTGGATGATTTGGTAGTGATGCTGTTTGAAGAAGTGGAATATGTATGGCCGAAATTGGGATATCCTCCTTTAGTAACACCGTTCAGCCAATATGTGAAGAATGTGGCTTTGATGAATGTCATGCAATTGGTGAAAGGAGAGGAGAGATGGACGATGATTGATAACCATACATGGGATATGATTCTGGGAAAAAGTGGAAAGTTGCCGGGTGCGTTGGCTCCTGAAATAATTGAACTGGCGAAAAGTAAAGGTTACGAGTTTACTGACGAGGATCCTCAGATGAACTATCCTGATGAGCTGGACAAGTACCGTAAGGAGATGGATGATAATGGCTGGGAATATGGTGAAGATGAGGAAGAGTTGTTTGAACTGGCTATGCATGACCGGCAATACCGTGATTATAAATCGGGTGTAGCCAAGAAACGTTTTATGGATGATTTACAACGTGCTCAGGATGCGGCTATGGTAAAAAGTGGCTTTGATGAGGAAACAATTCGAAAATATAAGCGTACTAAGGCTGATCCTATTATTGCGCCGGATAAGGGACAGATTTTATGGGAAGTTTCCGTGGAAGGTCCTTCTATGGCACCGTTTGTCGGACGGAAATACCAGCATGATGAAGTGTTCTGTTATATTTCCACTCCGTGGGGAGAGTATGAAAAGATTTTTGCTAATTTTACAGGACGTATTGTAGAAGTTTGCGCCCAACAAGGAGCTGTAGTTAATAAAGGTGATGTTATAGCTTATTTGGAAAGAACAGAGTTTACTGCATGATTTAAAGGTGCTATATAGCTTTTTTTATCCGCTATGGCAAGTGTTGAATTTGTCATGGCGGATGTTTTTATCTTTTCATTCTTTTAAAATTTGCATTCATTCAGTTATGTGTTATCTTTGTTGCCATGCAGAAAAAACAGGTAGATAAGAAAAAATATATGAGAAAGCTGTATCCGTGGTTGCTGGGAATGATTTTAGGAATAATGCCTTGTATCGTTTCAGCATCAGAAAATGACAGTATAAAAGTCGAGAGTCTGCTTCAAAAAGCTGCCCGGTTGCCGGCCGATAGTTGTAGGATATTGTTTTTTGCCCAAAATCTATTAGGAGTTCCATACGTAGCGAATACATTGGATGGGACAGATGAAGAGAGATTAGTTGTTCATTTGGATAAGGTGGATTGTACCACATTAGTTGAAACAGTACTTGCATTGAGTCTCGCTGACAAGTATGGGAAAAGTGACTTTGAAAGTTACAAAAAAGCGTTGCGGTGTATCCGCTATCGGAATGGGAAACAAGCCGGTTATGTCTCGCGTTTGCATTACTTCAGTGATTGGATTAAGGATAACGAACAGAAAGGAATTGTACATGAACGTACAGGGGAATTAGGGCTTGCTGTATCACAAATCTTGAATTTGGATTTTATGTCCACACACTCTGACAATTATCACCGGTTGAAAAATAATCCTTCCATGATATCCCAGATGATTGAAATAGAGAAAAAATGGAAAAATGTTCCTGTTTCTTATATTCCTAAAACAAGTCTGAACGTTTCTTCTGAGGAGTTGGACATAAAGAATGGGGATATCATAGCGATTACTACCAATATAAAAGGGCTGGATGTGGTGCATACAGGATTTGCCTGTTGGGTGGATGGTAAATTGCATTTGCTTCATGCTTCATCGGTCATGAAGAAAGTTATTCTAGATTCTCAGACTCTCTTTGAATACTCTAAAAATAAGAAAGCCCACACGGGGGTGCGGGTTATTTCTTTTTCTTCTTTGAAACCGTAGAGGACGTATCTTGTTTGGGCGGAAATGTAGGGACGCATTTCATAAGATAAAGTATCTTCTTTTGTCTTTTAAGCATGTAGTTGCCAGGTCTGCTTGAATTGAATTTGCGAGGATTGGGAAGGCTGGCTGCAATTAGTGCGCATTCTTCCGGTGTCAGTTTGCTGGCATTCTTGTGAAAGTGTTCACGAGCTACTGCTTCGGCACCATAGATACCATTTCCCATTTCTATAGAGTTCAGATAGACTTCCATAATCCGTTCCTTGTTCCAAAATAGTTCTATCAAGGTGGTGAAATACACTTCAAGTCCTTTCCTGATCCAAGAAGAAGCAGGCCACAAGAAAATGTTTTTGGCTGTCTGTTGGCTGATAGTACTGGCACCTCGAGGGCGTTTTCGGTTCTTGTTTTCTTTTAAGGCTTTCTCTATTTCTTTGAAGTCAAAACCATTATGCTCGGCAAAGCGATTGTCTTCAGAGGCAATAACAGCCATAGACAGATGAGGGGATATGTTTTCTTTAGGTAGCCAAGAGTGTTTCCACTTTATATCTTCGCCATGAATGATTTGTTGGGTAGTTCGGATAAACATCAACGGGGTAAAGTAAACCGGAATAAAGCGTAAAACGATAACTGCGAGAATGGAAGAACCAAAGAAAAAAAGCAGCAGATTGCGGATGAATTTTAAAATCTTTTTTTTCATGCTTGTGTATTAAAACCAATTTCGGGCAGAAATAACCTGTCCGAAATTGGTTTATTTTATATGTTATTCCAATGTTGTGACCGTTGGTTCGGGCGTATTGGATACGCTCTACAATAACGTTCATCGATATCATTTCAGTGTTCCTGCTTCCGCTTGCTGAATCATCTGTTGGCTGGCATACATATATACTTCTACACGACGGTTCTGCTGGCGTCCCTCGGCTGTGTCATTATTACCTATCGGATCTGCTTGACCCAAGCCTTCTACGGACTTGATCTGAGAATTACTTACACCGCAACCCAACAGATAACTAGCCACACTTTGAGCGCGTTCTTGTGACAGATTGAGGTTCTTTTGGATGCTTTGTTCGGCTGTACTGTTTCTCCAGCCCTGATTGTCTGTATATCCATAAATGGATACGTCCATATCTCTGTTCTGGTTCAATACGTTGTTTGCAAATTTACTTAAGGCTGATTTCGCTTGTGCACTCAAGGCTGCATTTCCTGTATTGAAGAGAATACCGGAATCAAAAGTAACTTTTACAGCCTGAAGGCCATTGTTATCTGTTACTTGTTCTACCTGTGCTCCTTGGATTTGAGCAGCTTCTTCTGCTGCTTTATCCATTTTTTTCCCAATTAACACACCGGCACCTGTACCTACTGCCGCACCTACTGCCGCACCAATAGCCGCACCTTTACCATGTCCGGCTATTCCGCCGATAATTGCTCCCAAAGCTGCGCCACCACCGCCACCGATCAGACCGCCTTTAGCGGTATTATTCATGTTACCACATCCACTGAATACTAATGTAGCACTCAGTAATAAAGCCATAATTTTAGTCTTTTTCATAATCATGTTCATTTTAATATATTAATGACTTAATGCAAAAATTGTTCATTAAACAGCCTGATAATTTAAAGCTTTCTTCTTGATAAGCATAAACCAGATCAGACAAATAATTCCTTTCATAGTGCTAGTGATGCTTATGCTCCACCAAATACCCGGCAAACCCCAGCCCCATGATACAAACAATAATGCCATCGGGATGCGCAGATAGTTACAGGTGACACTGATTACGGCAGGAGGCATGGTGCGCCCCATTCCATAAAATACGCCCTGTATGGTAATTTCCAGCATCATAAATAGTTGCGAGTATCCGTCAATACGTAGAAAGACACCACCGGTTTCGTAAGCTGCTTTTTCAGGAACAAAGATAGAAAATATTTCGTTTCCATAACATATAAAAAGGAATGTGCAGAAAGATCCGAATATAAATGTCATCCATAAAGTGGTGCGATAGGCTTTCAGCACACGGGAGATTTGCCGCGCTGCATAATTCTGAGCTACAAAGGCACTGAGAGCTGTAGAAAATCCTTGGGAGGTGTTCCAGGTGATAGCTTCGATTTGTCCTCCGGTAGTGAGTGCCATCAGCCCTAAATGACCACCTTGTTCTGTGGCGGTTCTTCCGAGAAACATATTGACGAAAGCGAATAATGTATTGAGTGCCGCTACTGGTAATCCTATTTTCAAAATGTGGCGTGTATATTGTTTTTTCAGTTTAGTAAATAACCGAAAATCATCCCATAATATTTTCTTTTGTTTCAATTGATAGATAAACAGTATGCATACCGTAGCTTCGGCCAGCCAAGTGGCAATTGCTGCTCCCGTAGTTCCCCAGCTTAAACCAAAGATAAAGATAGGATCCAGTATTATATTTGTAATCAGTCCGATACCGTTAATGGAAAAAGGTATTTTGCTTCGTCCGGCGGCATTGAATATCCCTGTAAAGGCAGCTGATAAAAAGACGAATGGAAAGGCGGTTGCTATAATCCGTAGATATTCCACAGCCATCTTGGCTATATGAGGTTCTAGTTCATAGATACTGATAATAGGGGTGGCAAAGATAAATAACAATGCTCCCCAGCTTAATGATATAAGTAAGGACAAGGTAAGATTATGTGATGCGAACGCACGGGTAGCTTGTTCGTTTTGTGCCCCGATGGCTTGTCCTACGCTGACTTCCGAACCTACTTTGTTCAGAAGAGAGATAGATGTGGACATCCATGTAAGAATACCCACTGAACCTACAGCGGCTATTGCCTCACTTCCTATTCTTCCTACCCAAGCCATGTCGGTCAGACTATATGCCATTTGTATGAATGAAGTAGCCATAATGGGCATTGCCAAAGTAAACAATTGCTTTAGGATAGGGCCTTGAGTCAGATTCTTAGTTCCTTTCATTCGTCATTAACGGATAAATTGTCTGCAAAGGTAGAAATTTATACTGATTTCTGTGGGGAATGCTGATAAAAATACTTTTCTATTACTCTTTTTAAATGGTCTGGATGTTTCATAAAAAAACTTTGAAGTTCTTGAAGAAGGATAAAGCTTTTTCAAAAACTCCAAAGTCTTTTATGAGTATATTGATAGAAGTCGTTGATTAGTAAGCGAAAATAGGATATTTCTTCATTGTTTCGTTTACGCGTGCACGAACTTGTGCAATCACTTCTTCATTGTCTACGTTTGAAAGAACAGTTTCAATCATTTCGGCGATTTCCAACATCAAGTCTTCTTTTGCGCCACGAGTTGTGATGGCAGGAGTTCCCAAACGGATACCTGAAGTTTGGAAAGCAGAACGGCTGTCAAATGGGACCATGTTCTTGTTTACAGTGATATCAGCAGCAACCAATGCTTTTTCTGCTACTTTGCCTGTCAGATCAGGGTATTTGGTACGCAGGTCTACCAGCATGGAGTGGTTGTCTGTACCACCGGAAACGATCGTAAAGCCACGGTCAATCAAAGCCTGTGCCAATACGGCTGCATTCTTTTTTACTTGTGTTTGATATTCTTTGTATTCCGGCTGTAAACATTCACCGAATGCAACAGCTTTGGCTGCGATGACATGTTCCAACGGGCCACCTTGTATACCAGGGAATACAGCAGAATCCAAAAGTTGTGACATCATCTTGATTTCGCCTTTCGGAGTTTTCTTGCCCCATGGATTAGGGAAATCTTTGCCCATCATGATAACACCGCCACGAGGACCGCGAAGGGTCTTATGCGTTGTTGAAGTAACGATATGAGCGTATTTAACCGGATTATCCAGCAGTCCGGCAGCAATCAGACCTGCAGGATGAGCCATATCGATCATCAGGATAGCTCCTATTTTATCTGCGATTTCGCGCATACGTTTGTAGTCCCATTCACGAGAATATGCTGAACCGCCACCAATAATCATTTTCGGTTTTTCACGTAATGCGATTTCTTCCATCTGGTCGTAATCCACACGTCCTGTTTCCTTGTTCAGATTGTATTCACATGGAGTATAAATAATGCCGGATGTGTTAACCAATGAACCATGTGACAGGTGGCCACCATGAGCCAGATTTAATCCCATGAATT
>OHKF01000208.1_pt1 | contig 37072 bp, 35 predicted proteins | sample 1568781 | NCBI WGS metagenome assembly OHKF01 (sample SAMEA3879580, study PRJEB24766) | human gut metagenome | biome: human-associated habitat; feature: feces | place: USA | collected 1985/1987
GAAGAAACGCGGATCGATATTCTGGATCACCTGACCGATCACGGAACCTTTTCCGGCGGTTCCCCAGCCTTCCATGAGCACAAGTACCGGTATCTTCTGCTCTTTGATCAAAAGCTGCTGCTTTGCTAACTTTTCTTTTGCAGCGGCAAGGCGCACCCTGATCTCTTCCTCCTCCGGTTTTTCCATTGCTTTCCATTCCTGCAGCATAAAAAAATCCCCCTTCTCTTACACTTTTTCATCATCAATCCATATCTCCGCGATCACGTTCCGAAGATGCACGGATCTCTGCCTGTTACTCTGTTGTCATTCTTCTTTTAGTTTCTCTCAAAATTTCCGAAACATCAAGACATTTTCACACTTTTTATATTTTTTTCAGAATTTGACAGTTTTATTCTTCTACCTATATTTTCGTATACTTGTTTTCTTTTATAAGCGTTTCTTATGAATCAGTTTTTTCTCCCTATTTTTTTGCATAAATGCAGGAAAACAGGAAAAACCTCCTTGCAATTTGTATTCTTACACGATATAGTTGAATCAACAATTTCGAGATGAAGTTTGCAGGAAAACGACGCAAGTCTACCGAAGGAGTAACACTCTCAGGTGCCGGTCATACCGGTGCAACTGTAAATGGATCGACTCTCTGGAGATTCTGATATAATACAGAAGCCGAAGGTGCAACATATACATGCGTATATGAATCTCTCAGGCAAAAGGACAGAGAAGGCCATATGTTCTATATATTATACAAGTATATATAAGTATATATATTTATATATAAGTCAATATAATCTTAAGGTCATGTATTCCATTCAGGCTGAAAAGCTTGTCAGTTTTCCATAGAAAGTCATATAACCGGATATTTGTCATTTATATTTATGAAAATAAAGAAAGGTAGTTAGGACATATGTGGAATTTAGTTAATCAGGTTCTTACAACAATTGATAATTTTGTCTGGGGTGTACCTCTTATGGTTCTTATCATAGCAGGTGGTATACTGCTTACAGTACGTCTTGGTGTGCTTCAGATAAGAAAGCTTCCTCTTGCATTAAGGTGGATGATAAAGAATGAAGAAGAGGGCGAAGGCGAAATATCAAGCTTTGCAGCCTTATGTACAGCGTTAAGTGCCACGATAGGTACAGGTAATATAGTTGGTGTGGCAACTGCTGTATGCGCAGGAGGCCCAGGAGCGTTATTCTGGATGATAGTTGCAGCATTTTTTGGAATGGCAACTAAATTTTCAGAAGGACTTTTAGCTGTTAAGTACCGTGTTGTTTCAGAAGATGGACATAGTCTGGGTGGACCATTTTACTATATAGAGCAGGGCATGGGAAAGAAGTGGAAATGGCTTGCTAAAATATTTGCATTTTTTGGTGTATGTGTAGGTCTTTTTGGTATAGGAACGTTCAGTCAGGTAAATGGTATATCAAGTGCTGTTAATGGCTTCTTTGATGCAGATAATTCGCATTGTGTGAATATCCCATTTTTAGGAGAATATTCATGGTCAGTTGTTATAGCTTCTCTTGTGCTTGCAGTATGTGTAGCTCTTGTTCTTATAGGTGGAGTTAAGAGAATAGCAAGTGTGAGTCAGGTTATTGTACCATTTATGGCTGTATTATATGTGTTGTTTGTTGGAGTTCTTGTTATAACTAACATAACAAAGGTTCCAACAGCATTTAAGATTATAGTGGAAGCAGCATTTTCACCAAGAGCTATAACAGGTGGTGTTGTAGGAAGCATGCTTGTAGCTATGCAGAAGGGTGTTGCAAGAGGTATCTTTTCTAACGAAGCAGGACTTGGTAGTGCGCCTATAGCAGCGGCAGCAGCACAGACAAAAGAGCCAGTACGTCAGGGACTTGTAAGCATGACAGGTACATTCATAGATACAATAGTTATATGTACACTTACAGGACTTTCAATAGTTATAACAGGAGCATGGCAGGTAGAGGGACTTCAGGGTGTCCAGGTTACTACATATGCATTCCAGAATGGACTGCCATTTCCAGCACAGGTTTCATCCTTTGTGCTTATGCTTTGTCTTGTATTCTTTGCATTTACTACTATTCTTGGATGGGATTACTACAGTGAAAGATGTCTTGAATATTTAAGTAACGGAAATATGAAGCATGTAAAGATATTCCGCTGGATATACATATTAGCAGTATTTATAGGACCATATATGACAGTAAGTGCTGTATGGACAATAGCGGATATATTCAATGGACTTATGGCACTCCCTAACATGATTGCACTTTTTGCACTTAGTGGAGTTGTAGTGGCAGAAACTAAGAAGTTTTTTGAGAAGCACAATGCTGGCATGTAATATCGTCATTTGTCTTATATCAGATGTGCTGGCTCATGTGGGGTTAGACTTTTGAAACTCACATCATATTATAAACAATAGAAAAAATAGATTGTAAATATAAAAAGATATATTTACAATCTATTTTTTATATGTAAGTGTGTTTATTTGTCTGCTGGTTTTGCAGGTATTTTCTTATCAGCGCCAAGTATGTGGCTGGCTAACCAGGTTACAAGGAAGTTGACAAGGTCAAGCAGATATTGCTGCTGGTTGTCGTCCATAGCTTCAAGCTCGTGTATATCAATATTAACAAGCTTATCAATGAAAGATGCATGAGCCTGCTGCTGGGCCTCAAGTCCCTGATAATTGATGCTCTTCATATATTCTTCTTCATCATGGAAGTGGAACTCAGTATAGTCCTTAAGCTGATCAAGTAAAGACATTATCTGGTCATATTTATCATGGATAAAGTGGTCATGAATAAGCTCATAGGTTTCATCTATTATTTCAAACAGACGCTTATGTTCTTCATCAATAAACTCAATACCTGTTTTATACTTATCAGTAAATGTAAAAAGTTTTTTTCCATCAGCATCAGCAGAGCTTTCATTTTCCTTATTGACAGGAGTACACATTTTACCAATCATCATATCGTTACTGAGTATATGATGGTATAACCAGCGTACAAGGAATGAAATACATTCGTTAAATGAGGCTTTAGCTGCTTCCTTTGATGATGTATCAAGACAGAACTCATTAACCTTTTTCGTAAAGGCAGCGTGTTCTTTTTTCTGAAGGTCAAGTTCAGGGTCATGGATGCTTTCCATATAAGCCTCCTCATGTGCAAAATGAGTGGCAGCATAGTCCTTAAGACCTGATATAAGGTTATTAGCGACAGGAGCTATGTCATCAAGCTCGTTGCCCATAGATATTGCATCGTTAATCATTTTAAATAACTTTGCATGTTCATCATCAATTTCTTTAATGCCTATAAGGCAGTCATTAGTGAATTCGTACATAGTTAATCCTCCATTCCTGCGCTGCTTTTCAGCGCATCTCAAGTTTGTGCGAAGCACAAATCTTGCGTGTGAAAAATCTTATTTTTCACACTAATCTCCATTTCTGCGTATGTTGTCAGGGGATTGCGCAAATTATGTAGCAATCCTAGTATTTATAGATTAATATATCACACATTTGAAGAATATGGTATACTACAAAAAATGATTTAAGAAATGATTTATGGAATTCCTGTATGGAAGAGGCATTATATATAAGGCTTCCGGTCAGGAAAAAAGGAGGTTTATATCGTGAAATCAACTAGTATCAAAAAATTATCAATAGCAGGTATATTATGTGCTGCTGCTGTTGTAGGAAGTCTGTTTTCGTTTCCGGTGTTTGGAAGCAAATGTGCACCTGTACAGCATATGGTTAATGTATTCTGTGCAGTTCTTTTAGGACCGGGTTATGGTGTCATGGCAGCATTTGTGGCATCACTTATAAGAAATATGCTGGGAATAGGAAGTCTTATGGCATTTCCGGGAAGCATGTTTGGTGCATTAGTATGTGGCGTAGTGTATAAAAGATTTCATAACATTATAGCGACAATGATAGGAGAAGTGGCTGGAACCTCTATATTAGGTGGACTTAGTGCGTACCCTGTTGCTATATTCCTTATGGGAAAGAATGCAGCCAATCTGGCGTTTTATGTGTATGTATTTCCGTTTTTTGTATCAACAGCAGTAGGTGCGCTGATATCGGGAATGATAGTTCTAAGCCTTAAAAGCTCTGGACTGCTTGCAAAAATGCAGCAGAATATAGAATAACAATGGGTGTTGGAGTAAAGAATAACATGTTTGATAATATTATTGGAATAGTGCATAAAAGGAAGCCGCTTATTCATAGTATAACTAACTATGTAAGCATGAATGATTGTGCAAATATACTTCTGGCATGTGGCGGTGCAGCTATCATGGCAGAGGATGTACTTGAGGTTGGGCAGATAACATCTATATGTGATGGATTAAATCTTAATATAGGCATGTTAAATGAGAATAAGCTTGAGGCGATGCTGGTTGCTGGCAGAAGTGCAGCAGCTCTTCATCATCCGGTTGTGCTTGATCCGGTAGGTGCAGGAGCCTCGGATTTCAGAAACAGTGCAGCCTTAAGAATAATAAAAGAGATAAGTCCGACTGTCATAAGAGGAAACATATCAGAAATAAAAGCACTTGCAATAGGAATGGCTGACATTAACCACTCTAAAGGTGTGGAGGCTAATGATATTGACCGGATTACAGAGGACAATATATATGATGTGGCAGCATTTGCAGAAGCATTTGCTAAAAAAACAGGGGCTGTGCTGTGTATAACTGGTGTTATAGATATAGTAACTGATGGGAATGTAGTATATTGTATAAGAAACGGACATCCTATGATGAGCAGGGTGACAGGTTCTGGATGTCAGCTTTCAGCATTGATAACAGCCTATATTGCAGCTATCAGCATGGAAAATGTGTATATAGGCTCTGCGCATGTGGATAAAGCAGATGAATATAAAGCAGATATGTGCATAAGTAAAGAGCATGATACAGCAATACAGGGCAGCATAGCCAAAGCTGTGGCGGCGGCAGTCTGTGTTATGGGAATAAGTGGAGAGACAGCATATAAAAGGCTTAACGATATGGACGGCAATGCCACTTACAGAAATTATGTGATTGATGCAGTATACAATATGACAGATGATATGCTGGAGAGATTATGCAGAGTTGAGGTGATAAGGCATGAGTAGTTATTTTTATTTTACAAGACATGGGCAGACGATATGGAATGTTGAAAACAAAATATGTGGTGCAACAGACATTGCACTTACAAGTCTGGGACATGATCAGGCGACAGAGCTTGGAAAAAGAATAAAAGAGGAGCATATCCATATAGATGAAATCCTGTATTCACCATTAGTAAGAGCAGCAGATACTGCAAAGCATATATCAGAGGTGACAGGAATAGCCTGCCGGGAGGAAATAAGACTTAAAGAACAGAATTTTGGACGGTATGAATCAACCGCAAGAGATGGAGAAGAATTCGCAAAGGCAAAGATGAACTTTGTATATGATTTTGATGGTGGAGAGACTATGCTTCATCTGTGCCAGAGAATATATAATCTTATTGATGATATTAAGAATGACAGTGAAGATAAGGTTTATCTGCTTGTAGCCCATAATGGCATATCAAGAATAGTAGAATCGTATTTCAATAATATGACAAATGAGGAATTCTCAGCATTTGGAATAAAAAACTGCGAATTAAAGAAGTATACCTTCAGATAAAGGCAGAGTATATAAAATCATAACGTAAATATAAATAAGCTAATAGGAAAATAGCAGGAAGATATAAAGAAGATATAAAGCAGCTACAAGGAAGATATAAAGAAAATATAAGGAAGGAGGGGTTTAGATGGTACAGGCAGTTAAGGCTGGTGACAAGAAAAAAGAAACTATCGGTGCGGATATCAAGAAAACAGGACAGCCGGATTATAAGCTGCTTATTGATACGGCGGCACTTGCAGGCACTATTATGTTAGAGAACGGAGCAGAGATATACCGTGTAGAGGAAACGATAAATTATATACTAAAAACCTCAGGTCTTAAAACAAGTGAAGCATTTGTAGTGTCAACAGGTATTATGATATCACTTGATGATCCATCCATAGATGCTCTTACAGTTATAAGGCGTGTGAATAAGGGTGCGACCAATCTTAATGTAATAGCCCAGGTAAATGATATATCAAGAAAGTTCTATATGAGGATTATATCCTTAGAGGAGGCCTTTTCACAGCTTAAGCATCTTAAGAAATCCCAGTATCCATGGTGGCTTAAGGATATATGTACGGTCTTTGTTGTAGCCTTCTTTGCAGGGATGTACGGTGGTGATTTTAAGGATATGGCAGCAACGGCAATAGTTGGAATATTTCTTGCAGCGTGGCTTCATATCGGAAAGAAAATCGCACTTAACCCACTTATAAATGATCTTGTGGCATCAATAGTCATATCGGTTATAGCTTTCGTTATGGTGCACGTTGGAATAGGTTCGCATATCGACAGGATAATCATAGGTTCGATTATGGTGCTTGTACCTGGTGCAGCCATAACCAATGCCATAAGAGATACGCTTCACGGGGATTACGCTTCAGGTAATGCAAATACTGCAGGCGTTTACAGAGGCGGCGATGATTGCCCTTGGAGTATACGTGGGATTATTATTATTGTAGCCTGTCAATGTGATTTAAAGAATGGAGAATTATGCTATTACAAAGTATATTTGCTTTTGGTGCAATAATAGGCTTTTCAGTTCTTATTGAAGCACCGAAAAGATGTCTGGTTGTTAATGGAATATTAGGGATGGCAGGATGGGCTGTATATCTTTATACGGAAAGGTATACATCTATGCTTATGGCTACCTTTGTGTCAGGACTGGTGCTGGCAGTTATATCGCATATTCTTGCAAGACTTATTAAGACACCGGTAACAACAACGCTTATTCCGTCTATACTTACGATTGTGCCTGGAGCGGGCATGTATAAGACGGTTTATTACCTGTTTACAGCAGATACACAGGAGGCACTATCAAGTCTTGTGCTTACAATCGGGGCAGCAGGAGCGATTGCACTTGCTATATTCATAGTCGATGCATTTGTGGCAGTTGTTAAGAGGCTGGTGTGAAAGCTGGTAAGTAAGAACACTAGCAGATATGAATAAAACAAGAGAAATAATTTAGTGTAAAATTACAACACATAGAGGTCTTAAATGCTATATATATGTAAAATATTCATAAAAAAATAAACAAAAAATTATATATTTTTTTATTGCAATTTTAACAATATTGTGATATTTTTTTAACAAAAGATTTCTAATGAAAGATTGTGAGAACGGGAGAATATTAGATTTTTATTCGTTATTTACAATGTCATTTAGAAAAAGTTAATTATTACTATAGAATAAAAAAGAAAGGGAAGCTATATGGCAAAGTTAAGAAATTGGATAGGTAATTTAAGAGTTGCAGCGAAATTGAAGGTATACCGGATGGCGGTATTAGTGATGACAGCTTTTTTTGTATTGGTGGCACTTGTATCAACATTAGTGATTCGTTCGACTATACATAGTATTACGGAAGTGTGGTCTCCTTCACTTGAGTGTCTGCAGGAATTACAAACAATAACTGCTAAATATAGAATCAAACAGTATCAGCATCTTGTAGAAACAGATACAGCAGCTATGGCAGCCTGTGAAAAAGAAACTAATGATATGGAGAATCAGATAAAGGATATATCTTCTAAGTTAGAGAAAATAATTAATTCAAATAAGAAAGCACAGGCAGGTAAAGCTGATTATGAAAAGGCAAGCTCTGCATGGGAGGATTACAGGTCAGCTTCAGAGAATATATATAAGCTTAGTAGAGATAACAAACAGGCTGATGCTGCTAATCTTATGACTGGAAGCGTGTATGAAAGTAATAAGGAATTTGTAGAAAAGTTAAATTCAGTACGCGATGATTTTCAGGCGGAATTAGATACGGCAAAAGTAATTGCTAATATATGTACAATAATTATTTTTATTGTCATTATCATAACAGGATTAGCGATTGCAGTGATTGCAACAATTATAGGAAAGATAATATCAGACTCAATTACAGAACCAGTACGTCAGATTGATGAGGCAGTTGCCAGCCTTAGAAAGGGTGAGCTGTCTAACGTGGATATGCTTACATATGAATCTGATGATGAGTTTGGTGAAACAATTACAAAGCTTAAGGAAGCTATGGGCATTCTTTCAGCTTATGTTAGTGAGATTTCACAGGAGGTTAAATTCATAGCACAGGGTGATTTAACAAGAAATGGTGATGATATTACACCATTTCTGGGTGATTTTTCAGAATTAAAGGATTCACTTGTTTACATTTTAAAGCGTTTTAACAGTACATTGTCAGAAATAAGCAATATTGCAGAACAGGTTACACATAATGCCAAGGAAGTAGAAAGTGCATCAAAGTCGTTAGCAGATGGTGCAACAGAGCAGGCAGGAGTTATTCAGGAACTTAATGCCACAATAGATACAGTTGTTGATCTTGCAGAGGATACAGCAAGTGAAACAAAGAATGCATCTGAACGTGTAAAGGCTTCTGCAAACAAAGCAAATAATGAAAAAGAAAAAATGAATATTCTTCTGACAGAAATGGAGCACATTACAGAAATATCTAAGGAAATAGGTAATATTATTACTGATATTGAAGATATTGCTTCGCAGACTAATCTGTTAGCCCTTAATGCATCTATTGAGGCTGCAAGGGCAGGTGAGGCAGGAAAAGGCTTTGCAGTAGTTGCAGACCAGATAGGAAAGCTTGCATCAGATAGTGCTAAGTCAGCGGTAAATACAAGAGAATTAATCGATAAGACTTTAGTTGAAATCCAGAAGGGTAATGAAATTACAAGAACAACAGCAGATGCCTTTAACCAGATTATTGCAGATATGGATTCATTCGCAGAAATGGCACAGAATACTATGGAGAAGGCTAATACACAGGCAGAGTCATTAGAACAGATTGGACAGGGCATTGAACAGCTTTCAGGTGTAGTACAGGGTATTGCAGCATCCTCAGAAGAGAATACAGCAATCAGTATTAACCTCGCAGAAGGTGCAGACAAGATGAATGAACGTGTAAACAGATTTAAGCTCTTTAAAAATTAAAGGTTTATCATAAAGCTATTATGAAGGAAAGGTTCTTGTTGTGAGTGAGAATATATTTAAAGTATTTGGTAAGCAGACAAAAGAAACTTTATTGGAAATAATCGCAAAATGTATGGATGATTATCTGTTTGTATATGATCTGCAGAATAATACAATAGAGCTGTCTGAGTCGGCTGTGGACAGGTTTATGATATCAGAAAATGTCATGAATGATGCTGCCAATGATGTTTTACAGATAGTATATGAAGAAGACCGTAAGATGCTGCAGGAGCATCTTACGGCTATATATGAAGGGAAAGAAAAAGTACATAATCTGCATTACAGATGGCTGGACAAAGAAGGCATGCCGGTATGGATTAACTGTCGTGGAATAGTGATTGACGATTCACAAGGAAAACCACAATATCTGGTTGGCTGTCTGAATGAGACAGGAAATCAGAGGAGAGCAGATAATATCACGGGATTGCTTGGAGGTATTGAATTTAATACCTATATGCGTTCTCATAAGAAACACCTTTCTAAGGGTTTTCTTATGCATATAGGAATCGATGATTTTGGAGCAATCAACAGTTCACGTGGAGCGGTTTATGGCAATTATATTCTGAAAAGTGTAGCTGACTGCATGAAGGAATGTCTTTCTGATAGTCAGAGGATATATCATCTTGTAGCTGACCAGTATGTGATTGTTGATCTGGAACATTCTGCTGGGGAATATGCCGCAGAGCTTAAGAAAAAAATAGATAACAGACTTTATAGGTTTATAGTATCTGAAAACTATGAGGCTGTTTTTTCAATTTCTGTTGGTGTTGTGGATGCCACAACATTTTGTGAAGGCTACGAGGAGTGCCGTAAGAAATTTGCATTTGTCCTTAAAAAAGCCAAAAAAATGGGAAAAAATGGATTCTATATCTTTGATGAGAATGACTATGAACTTTTTTTACGGAAAGGAAGAATAGTAGCAGCACTCCGTAATTCTGTCATGAACGGATTCAAGGGCTTTGATGTGCATTACCAGCCAATTGTGGATTGTGGTTTAGAGCAGGTTATTGGTGCAGAGGCGCTTATGCGCTTCTCTATGATATCCAAAGAAGATACAGAGGTTATTTCACCTATGGAATTCATCCCATTACTGGAGGAAACCGGATTAATTATCCCGGCAGGAAGATATATATTAGATGAAGCAGCAAAAACATGTTGTGAAATACAGCAATATATTCCTGATTTCAAGATAAATATAAATGTTTCATATGTCCAGATTATGCACGGAAACGTTGAGCGTGATATATTGGATGTGATTAAAAGGTATGCTTTAAAACCTGATTCCATATGTATTGAAATGACCGAAAGTGGATTTATGGATATGACACCGGCATTTTGTAAGTTCAGGAAGGCATTGGATGAGAACCATATAAGCTTTGTGATCGATGATTTTGGTACAGGATATTCTAATTTTCATTGCATTCGTGATATGAATCCAAGCTATGTAAAAATGGACAAGGATTTTACCGCAAAGGCAATGGATAATGAAAGAGATTATGAATTGTATAAAAATATAATTCCGATGGTACATAGCATTAACGTCAGGATATGTGCAGAAGGTATTGAAAAAAAAGAATGGTGCCAGAAAATGAATGAAATGCAGGTTGATTATTTGCAGGGCTATTATTACGGCAGACCATGCACAAAGGAACAGTTTGTTAAACAATATACAAGTGGTATGGATATCAGATAGTAAAAATATCAGATAGTATAAATATTTAATGGTATGAATATCAGATAGTATGAATACCATATAGTATAAATATCAAATAATATAAACAATAAATATCAAATAGCAAATAGCAGTTATGTGGGACGTCGCACTAATAATTGGTGCGGTGCCTCTTTTTTCTATATTAATGAGAAGACATTATTCTTATTAATCACATCTAAATGTGTCTTAATATATTTCCAGAAATTTATTCCTAAAAATCCCCAAAATCCTAGAAAATGCGCAGGAATGCGTAGGAATATGTATGAGTGAGGATGACACTTATTATTAAGTTATGTTATAATCATAAAAATACATGTAAGCTGTAATAAAGCGTAAGTCTTATTACGGAAATAATTCAGTAGAGGAGAATATGATGGCAGAGCAGGAAAATGGTAAAGACTTAATAAGTGTATTATGGAGTGGGGCAGATATACTTCGTTCAAAAATGGATGCTAATGAATATAAGGATTATTTGCTTGGAATCGTGTTTTACAAATATTTGTCAGATTCATTTTTGATTAAAGTATATGACCTGATATATGATGAGAAACCAGACACTTTAAAAACAGCATTGGATGCATACAAGGAAATATTACAGGATGAAAGTGCAGAAGAATTAAAGGAACAGATAAAGTTGGAATGTCACTATGTAATTGAGCCAGAATTGACATATACAAGCTTTGCAGATGCAGCAAGAAATAATATGTTTAACCGTGAACAGTTACAGAAGGCTTTCAATAATATAGAGCAGAGTGATTCATTGTTTCAGGATCTTTTTACAGATATTGACCTGTATTCTAACAGACTTGGAACTGGTGATCAGAAGCAGAGCGATACAATATCCAGCCTTATAAAGGAAATAGATAAAGCTGATCTGTTAAATTCTGATGCAGATGTACTTGGAAATGCATATGAATATCTAATAGGTCAGTTTGCCTCAGAAACAGGTAAGAAAGCCGGAGAATTCTATACTCCTCAGGCTGTATCAAAGATAATTACAAGAATAGCTATTGACGGACAGGAAACAAAGAAAGGACTTTCTGTATATGATCCTTGTATGGGTTCTGGTTCTTTGCTTCTTAATGCCAAGAAATATTCAAATGAGCCTGCATATATAAGATATTATGGTCAGGAGCTTATGACATCAACTTATAATCTTGCAAGGATGAATATGTTTCTACACGGAGTAACACCTGATAATCAGAAACTGCGTAATGGCGATACATTAGATGGCGATTGGCCTACAGGTGAGGAGACTGACTTTAATATGGTACTTATGAATCCTCCTTATTCAGCAAAGTGGAGTGCTGCACCGGGATTCTTACAGGACGAGAGATTTAGTGATTATGGAGTGCTTGCACCTAAGTCTAAAGCGGATTATGCATTTTTGCTTCACGGATTATATCATCTGAAAAGCAACGGAACGATGGCAATCGTACTTCCTCATGGTGTACTATTCAGAGGAGCAGCAGAGGGGAAGATAAGAGAAAAGCTTCTGCGTTCAGGCAATATATATGCGGTGATGGGATTACCAGCTAATCTATTCTATAACACATCTATACCTACGTGTATTATAGTGTTAAAGAAGCATAGAGATGGAAGAGATGTATTATTCATAGATGCATCTAAGAAGTTTGATAAGGGCAAGAAGCAGAATACTATGACAGATAAGCACATAGATGAGATTCTTGATTTATACAAGAAAAGGGAAACGGTAGATAAGGAAGCTTATCTGGCAAGCTTTGAAGATATCGAGAAGAATGATTTCAATCTGAATATTCCAAGATATGTGGATAATTTCGAACAGGAGGAACAGATTGATATAAATACGCTTCTTGCAGACATGAAAAAAACAGATGATGAGATAGAAAAAGTACAGGGCGAGTTCTTGTCACTCCTTAAAAATCTAACATCTGAGGATGAAAACATAAAGGCATCTTTAAACAATATTATTAGTATGATTGAGGGGTGAAAATGATGAAAAGTCCTAAGATTAGATTTAAGGGGTTTGATGGAGATTGGGAACAGCGTAAGTTGGGGGATGTTGCTCAAGAATTCAAAAGTGGAAACTCTTTGAAGGCAGATGAGATAGATATAACAGGTGATTATCCAGTCTATGGTGGGAACGGTTTAAGAGGATATACTTCAACTTATAATCATGATGGCGAATACGCATTGATTGGTAGGCAGGGAGCTTTATGCGGAAATATGAATTATTCTGCTGGAAAGGCTTATTTTACTGAACATGCGGTAGTTGTAAAAGCTGATGAAAACAATGATACCAGGTTTTTATATTACATGTTGGATACAATGAATTTAGGGCAGTATTCGGACCAATCAGCACAACCTGGATTAGCGGTAAATAAACTGGTAAAGTTAGAAAATTCGTTTCCTAAAAAAGAAGAACAACAACAAATAGGAGCATATTTCAGAAGCCTCGACCACCTCATCACTCTTCATCAGAAAAAGTTTGAACAATTAACTATACTAAAAAAATACATGCTGCAAAAAATGTTTCCTCAAAATGGTTCTGACAAGCCAGAAATTAGATTTGATGGATTTACTGATGATTGGGAACAGCGTAAGTTATCAGATGTTGTCGATGTACGCAGTGGCAGAGACTATAAACACCTTGAAGAAGGTGATATTCCAGTCTATGGAACTGGTGGTTATATGTTATCGGTAAGTGAAGCGTTGTCTGATGACGAAGATGCTATTGGAATCGGAAGAAAAGGTACAATAGACAATCCATATATTCTGAGAGCACCATTTTGGACTGTAGATACCTTATTTTATGCGGTTCCAAGAGAAAAACATGATTTGAATTTTGTATACGGCATTTTTCAAAACATTAATTGGAAAGCAAAAGATGAATCAACAGGGGTGCCAAGTTTATCAAAAGCAACAATAAATGCTGTAAGTACAATGACACCTGACTATGAAGAACAAAGGCTAATTGGAGAGTATTTCTCCAATCTTGATCACCTCATCACTCTTCATCAGCAGAAGTGTGATGAATTGCGAAATGCTAAGAAATTCATGTTACAAAATATGTTTATATAGAAAAAAATCAGCTTTCATATTATGATTAAAACAAAAACAGATAAATATGGCAAGTTGTGTGTTTTTATAAAAAATAAGAGGACTTACGATACGATTAAACTATGGGCATTGGTTAGGTATGTTTAAATGTAGGAAGGTGGTTGTTTTAATGAGCGAGCAGAAAAGAAAAATTGGTTTTACTGTTGCATGTGTAAATGAATTTGCTAATAGGCATAAACTTAGCAGTAAAGAGGCATTTCAGTATCTTTTTCGGTTTAAAGGAATAGCTTTTATTAAAGAAAACTATGATGTGGAACATACGTTGGATTTTGATACTATATTAGATGATTTGGGAATTTTATGCAAAAAAAATGGAGGCACATTATGAGATTATATCATGGAAGTAATATAGTAATTGACAATATAAATCTGGCAATGTGCCGACCATACAAGGATTTTGGTCAGGGATTTTATCTGACAGATATTGAAGAACAAGCCAAAAAAATGGCGATAAGAGTAGCAAAAATTTATGGACAATCACCGATTTTAAATGTTTATGAGATAAATGATAATTTTAAGGAGTTATATAATCTTAAAATTAAGGATTTCGGTACACGAACAACGGAAGAATGGGCAAAATTTGTGATGAATAATAGAAGCAGGGAATTTACAGATGTACAGGATGTTTTGTGTAACAAAGATAACAAGTATGATATTGTTATAGGTCCTGTTGCAGATGACAATATGGCTTTGTTGTTTCGACAGTATGAAAATGAAATCATAGATTTTGAAACATTGTTAAAGGGAATGATTTATAAAAAAACTTCTTCGCAATATTCTTTTCATACAGAAAAGAGTGTGAAACTTTTGAGAAAGGTGATGAACAGAAATGTGTAAAAAAGATCAGTTATTAGAATATTCGATACAAGATATTGTAGATATGATTAGTACCGATCAGAGTATAGAATATGACGAAGCAATGAATAAATTTTACAATTCAGAAATTTATGAAAAACTTATAGATAAAGAGACAGGATTATATTTGGAAAGTCCAAAATATGTATATGATTTATTCAAAGATGAAATGAATTTTGGACATATTATTCAGGCAGAAATTTGAAAAAGGCATATCATGGGCTTCATGATTTGGAACTTGAGGTTGCTGTAAAAAAGGTAGGTGTAGTAGATTGAATATTATTTGTTTTCATAATCCAGAAGAAGAAAATGGCTTTTTAAGTAATTAGTATCTTTCCGATTTTAAAGTTAATGAAGTCAAATATTCATCTATGGAACAGTTTATGATGTATAAAAAGGCTATACGTTTTCAGGATATTGAGAAGGCACAGCAGATTTTATCAACTAATGATGTTGCATTAATTAAGGAATATGGTCGTCAGGTAAAAGGATATAATGACAGTATTTGGTGCGGAATTCGTCAGATGGTTGTATATCAGGGGTTGTTAGCGAAATTTTCACAAAATAATATTCTCTGTAATAAGTTGCTCCAAACGCAAAATGACATACTTGCAGAGTGTGCAGTGAAAGACAGAGTATGGGGGATTGGCCTTTCAATGAAGGATCCGGAAAGGTTGGATTTAGCGAAATGGAGAGGACAGAATCTGCTGGGATATACGTTAATGATGGTACGAGAGGAACTGAGATAAATTAATATAACAGTAGTGCATATTATGAAAATATTTCATAATATATCAATGAAGCGGTAAATGATGGCGCAAAATAAACTATTGTTTGGGAACAGCGTAAGGTATCAGAGCTGTTCAAAGTTACTCGTGGTTATGTACTTGCAGCCACTTTGACAGAGCCTGCAAAAACGGATGAAATGCCATATCCCGTCTATTCTTCACAGACCAAAGATAATGGCTTAATGGGATACTACAAGGACTATCTCTATGAGGATGCCATCACTTGGACAACTGACGGTGCTAACGCAGGAACAGTTAATTATAGAGCTGGGAAGTTCTATTGTACCAATGTTTGCGGCGTTTTGCTCTCAAATGAAGTAACGGCTAATCAAATGATAGCAGAAGCCTTAAACAATGTGGCGAAAGGATATGTGTCTTATGTTGGCAATCCGAAATTGATGAATAATGTAATGGCTGACATAGAAATTATGATACCTACACACGCAGAAGAACGAGAAAAATTGTCAGTGTTCTTCCGTAACCTCGACAACCTTATCACCCTTCATCAGCAGAAGTAAATTATTAAATCTATCAAAACTACTTTCGATGATGAAGAGTGATGAGATCATCTACCTTTGAGAAATACTCGCCGATTTTTGCTTGTTCAGCAATACTTGGAACCTTGACTTCGGTATTTCCAACCAACTCTTTATTGAGATTATTTACGGTACTACCTGCAGCCATTGCTCTGTACTGAGCAAGCATTTGTTCAGTACCTAACATCTGACAAAGAAACTTCAAATCATATCTTTTTTCTTCATCTCTTATTAGTAGCCAACCATCGTGGATACAGCCATCTATCGCCATTATATAAGGTCTACCGAAGCTCATTGAGTTCGATAAAATCAAATCACCTGGATGTACTTCTCTCGTCTTTTTCAATCCTTCCGGACGAATTTTTTCAGCTGTTTTTGTTATATAATTTCCTTGCTCAGGAGCATCACCAATCTTTACCCAATTCAATCCATTTTCATCATCAGTAATAAATGCATCTATTGGTCTAGGAGAGCCACCACGCTCAATTATGACTGTTTCGCCAAACTTACGCTGTTCCCAATTAATTGTATCCTATCAATAATTGAATATATATTTATTAAATGCCATCATAATCTAGTGTTATCGATAGATTAGTGTAGGATATAATAATATTATTTTCCCCAACATCCTTTGTTTTTTCAACAAGTTATATTATAATTATGAGAAGAGATTATAGCATAACAGACAGAGGCTAAAGGGGGATATTACATATGGCAGAATTAGAGTCAGCAATAGAAAGCAAGCTTATAGAACAGCTTGTATATGGCGAATCTCAATGGACATATAGACCGGACATAAAAACAGAAGAAGATTTGTGGAATAATTTCAGATATATTCTTGAGCAGAATAATAAGGACAGACTAGATGGAGAAAGTTTGTCTGATGCAGAGTTTGAACAGGTTAAGAATCAGCTTCAGTTTTCATCATTTTATAAGGCAGGAGAATGGCTTGTAGGGGAGAATGGCAAGGTTCAGGTACATGTGCAAAGAGATACTAAAAGAATTCATCTTGTAGTTATGAATCACGAGCATATAGCTGGTGGAAGTAGTGTATACGAGGTTATAAACCAATATAGTGCGTTAGCATCAGATGATGATGTATCAGGCGAAGATTCATCAAGAAATAGAAGGTTTGATGTTACACTACTTATTAATGGACTTCCTATGATTCATATAGAATTAAAGAATAAGCAGCATTCCTATATGGAAGCATTTAATCAGATTAAGAAATATGTTGGAGAGGGAAAGTTTACTGGTATATTTTCAGCCGTACAGATGTTTGTTGTCAGTAACGGTGTAGATACTAAGTATTTTTCGGCAGCGAGTGACACAGAGCTTAATTCTAAGTTTATAAGTGGATGGCTTGATAAAGATAACAATCCTGTAACGAATTACATAGATTTTGCAAAATGTGTATTGCGTATACCAGAGGCTCACGAAATGATAGCCAGATATACGGTATTGGATGAGAAAGCGAAGAAACTTATATTATTAAGACCTTATCAGATACATGCGATTGAAGCTATAAGAGCTGCATCAAAGCATAGTATGTCAGGCTTTGTATGGCATACAACAGGTTCTGGTAAAACACTTACATCTTATAAAGCAACAAGAAATCTGCTGATGGATATTCCAGCTCTTGATAAGGCGATATTTCTTATAGATAGAAAAGATCTTGATACACAGACAACTATGGCGTTTCAGGCATATGCTAACAATGACCTTGTAGATGTTGATGAAACCTCTAACGTGGGGGATTTAAAGAAAAAGTTAAAGTCAGAAGACAGACAGGTTATTGTTACAACAATTCAGAAGCTGCAAAGACTTATAACAAGAAGATTAGAAGAGGATACAGCGGAATACAATAAAATAAGAAAACTTAAGATAGCATTTGTTGTGGATGAATGTCATAGAGCAGTTACACCAGGAACTAAAAGAGAGCTGGAGAGGTTTTTCGGTAATTCGCTATGGTTTGGATTTACGGGAACACCTAGATTTGCAGAGAATCCTTATCCACAGATGGGAGATCTGCCACGTACAACAGAAGAATTATATGGTGCATGCCTTCATAAGTATACTATACAGAATGCTATACACGACGGAGCAGTTCTGGGCTTTCAGGTAGAACATGATGGACCTAAGAATATGCTGGATGAAACTGATAGCAGCTTGTATGATAATGAGAAACATATGTTGAAGGTTCTGGATATTATTCTGAATAAATCTTATCATAAGCTTGGATTTCAGAATGGTAAGGGTGAAACGTATGAGGGTATTCTGACAACAAGTTCTATACAACAGGCACAGAAATATTATGATCTGCTTACACGTGTAAAGAATGGCGAAGCATCACTTAAGATAGATGAAAAGATAAAGCAGGTTTTACCAGATTTTCCTAAGTTTGCTATAACATATTCTGTATCGGAGAATGAGGAAAGCTCACATGTTAATCAGAAGAAAATGCAGAACTCGTTAGACGATTACTATAAGATGTTTGGAAAACAGTATGATTTGTCACAGATTCAGTTATATAATGAGAACCTTAATAACAGACTTGCAAGAAAGAACCCTTTGTATAAAAGGCGTAGTGAACAGCTTGACCTTGTTATAGTCGTTGATCGTCTGCTTACGGGCTTTGATGCGCCTTGTCTTTCAACTATATTTATAGACAGACAACCTATGGGACCACATGATCTCATTCAGACATTTTCAAGAACTAACCGCATATTTGACAAGAATAAGGCATATGGACAGATAGTGACATTTCAGGCACCACATTTATTTAAAGACAGCGTTGATAAGGCGGTGAAGCTTTATTCAGCAGGTGGAACAAACGAAACAATTCTTGCAGAGTGGGAAGAGGTTGAACCAGCTTTCAGAAGGGCACTTGCAGCACTTAAGGGACTGGTACCAGTACCATCGGATGAGTCTGCTATGTCATTAAAAGAGAAGGAAGCATTTGTTAAGGTGTTCCAGAACTTTGACCGATTGTTTGCACAGCTTAAGTCTTTTTCTAAGTATGATGACAATCTGCTGGAGGAATATGGTATAACACAGGAGGAATATGATGACTATGCGGGACATTATATTAATGCTTTAGAGGAGATTAAGGCAAACAGACCAGATGATGGCAAGGATGGATCGGATTTGCCAGATATCAACCAGGAATATGAGCTTATGGCATATAGCAGCACAAAGATAGATTATGAATATATTATTCATCTTATCCAGAATATTGTAACACCTGATGAGGATGTTGATTCACAGGAAAGGCAGAGAAAAATAGACGAAGCTAAACAGTATGTGGAGGAACTTCATAAGGATAATCCTAAGGTTGCAGATATTATGTTTAACATTATAGATGATATAGAGAATGATGATAGTAAGTACAAGGGACAGTCAATTTTAAATATAGTTGAGAACATGAAAACAACATGTGTGAACAAGGTTGTTAATGATTTCTGTGCTGTATGGCATGCATCTAAAGAGGACGTTATGTATGCGGCTACGCATTATAGAAATGGGCAGATTCCTAATGAAAGTGCTATTAAAGCAACTGGTAATTATAACCAGTATATTTCTGTAAATGAAAGTAAAGTACCTAAATTTATATATTACAAACGTTTAATAGAAGAATTACGAAAAATATTAGAGGAAGAAATAAAACCTCTTACTGGTCGTTAAATAATAAAGATGATATCGGTATTATGAAGCCTGATGTTTTGTATTTATCAGGGGTTATGATATAGATATCATCTTTTTATATATGCTCAATAAATAATCTCAGACTTTATATATGTTTGATTATTAGTGTTAGTTATTATGGCAATAAAAGTATATCAGCGTAAGTATCTTATTCTTAAAGTGCAGCTATTAATAAAACACATATTATAGCAGGTGGTATATCCTTCTGCGTAATAAGAAATGGAGGTATTCTATGGTTACAGATATGGCAGATGCAGGCATGGATCAGCTTTTTTGTGAGTATTATAGACAATGGGTTGATGTATATAAGAAGGATGCTATAAGAGAAGCTACTATGGCTAAATATATTATGACACAGAAATGGGTTGAAAAGCTTGCACCTGAGTTAAAGGTGTCACAATTAACCAGGACGGCTTATCAACAGTTGCTTAATGATTATGCAAAGGAGCATGAAAGACAGACAACACTTGATTTTCATCATCAGCTAAAGGGAGCCATACTTGATGCTGTAGATGAGGGGATGATAGACAGAGATCCTACAAGGAAGGCTATTATTAAGGGGAAGACGCCAAGAGTAAAGAAGATAAAGTATCTTAATCAGTTTGAATTGCACACGCTTATTGCACATCTGGATATAAAGGAAACTGTTAACTGGGATTGGTTTATTCTTCTTGTAGCAAAGACAGGAATGAGATTTTCCGAGGCGTTGGCAATAACACCTTCTGATTTTGACTTTGCAAGGCAGACATTATCAATAAGTAAGACATGGGATTATAAGGGTGAAGGTGGTTTCCTTCCAACAAAGAACAAGTCATCTGTAAGAAAGATACAGATAGATTGGCAGATAGTTGTTAAATTCTCTGAATTGATTAAAGGCATGCCTGAGGACAAACCTATATTTGTAGGAGAAAATAAAATATATAATTCGACGGTTAATGATGTATTAACAAGACATTGCAGACAATGTAATATATCGGTGATTTCGATACATGGTTTAAGACACACGCATGCATCATTGCTCTTGTTTGCAGGAGTATCCATAGCAAGTGTGGCTAGGCGATTAGGTCATGCAAGCATGACAACAACGCAGAAAACTTATCTTCATATCATCCAGGAATTGGAGAATAAAGATGTGGACCTTGTCATGAGAACACTATCAGGACTATGATAATATAGTTGACAACAAATATAATTTAGTTAGAAATTGATTTTAAGGCAGACATTATAAAGATATGTTACGCTGATATATATTTTTTTTAAGGTACAAAAAAATAAGTTGACACGCTCTTTCAATAATGATAATATGCAAAATGCAAATGATTTGCATATTTGCAATAATATTTTGCATACATAACAGAAAAAGTTTAGTGAAAGTTTAGTGAAGCTTATGAAAGGATACGCATAATGCAGAGAAACTATAACACAAAGATAACACACGAAATACAGCAGTATCTTAAGCTGCAGAATCAGAAAAGCTTTAGTGCGGCAGATGTATATCATTATCTTGAGAACAACAATATAGATGTTAATCAGTCAACTGTATACAGAACTTTAGACCGGATGATAGAACATAATATTCTTGTAAGATTCAAGACGGCTAATAGTGGGAATTATTATTATAGAATATCAGACGAACATCATAACTGTGATGAACATCTTCATATGCAGTGCAGAAAATGTGGCAGGGTTATGCATCTTGACTGCGATTTTATGAATGATATAAGAGAACTTCTTATGAAGCAGTATGGATTCACACTTGAATGTAATGGTTCAACGCTGTGTGGCTTATGTGCTGATTGTAAAAAACAGAATAAAGAGTTGTAAATAAAGCTATAAAAAAATTAGAATGAAAGGATTTTATATGGGATTTTTAAAGAAAAGGTTATCGTTAATAAAGCTGCAATCATTGATGTTATGTGTAATACTGGCAGCTTCATTGTTTACATTTACTGGCTGCCAGGGAAATGTACAGAATAATGGAAAGATTAATATAGTATGTACAACTTATCCTCAGTATAACTGGATACAGAATATTATTGGGGAAGAATCAGAAGAATTCAACCTGACCTTGCTTGTGGATGGTGGAGCAGATCTTCACAGCTATCAGCCATCAGCAAAGGATATGGCAAAGATATCCTCAGCAGATATGTTTGTTTATGTTGGTGGTTCATCTGATGCATGGGTGTTTGATGCTGTAAGGGAAACAGTTAACAAGAACATGAAAAAAGTAAATATGATGGAGCTTCTTGGTGACAGAGCCAAAGAGGAAGAGGTTGTTGAAGGAATGCAGGATGATGAACATGGACATAGCCACACAGCTTCTGAGGATAGTCATGGAGAGCATGAAGAAACAGACGAAATAGAATATGATGAGCATATATGGCTGTCGGTAAAGAATGCAGAGATTCTTGTACAGAAGCTTACGGATGTTATAAAGGAGCTGGATACAGATAATGCAGATGAATACCAGAGTAATGCAGATGCATATATAAAACAGCTTTCAGATCTTGATAAAGAATATGAGTCAGTTATAAGTGCTGCAAGACTTAAGACAGTAGTATTTGGCGACAGATTTCCTTTCAGATATCTTGTGGATGATTATAATCTTGATTATTATGCAGCATTTGCAGGATGTAGTGCAGAGACAGAGGCGAGCTTTAAAACTGTAACATTTCTTGCGGGCAAGGTTGATGAGACAGGAACTAAAGCAATTCTTACTATAGATGGTTCAGATGAAAAGCTTGCTATGACTATAAAAGATAACACAAAGGATAAGAATCAGGAAATATTGCAGATGGATTCAATGCAGTCAGTTAAGATATCAGAATCAGAGGATTATAATTATATTAATGTGATGCTAAAGAATCTTACGGTATTAAAACAAGCATTATCATAATTAACATGTAAGTATATGATGTAAGTGTCAAAAGTATAAAAATTCACTTTTGACACTCACATCATTATATTGCCTGTTATAAGAAAAAAGAAAGGGGTGACACCTGTATGTCATATATCGAATGTAACAATCTGGCTTTGGGATATGATGGAAAGGCAGTAGTGGAAAATCTGAATTTTAAAGTGGGAAAAGGCGATTACCTGTGTGTATTAGGAGAAAATGGTGCCGGTAAGAGTACACTTATAAAAACAATGCTTGGCCTTATAGAAAAAGTATCTGGTGATATTACATATTCAGATGGACTTAAGGCTTATGAGATTGGATATCTTCCACAGCAGACTGTTGTGCAGAAAGATTTTCCAGCAACAGTCTGGGAGGTTGTACTTTCAGGCACTCTTGCTTCAGGCGGATTCAGGCCTTTTTATAGAAAGAAGGAAAAAGAACTTGCAAGGCAGAAGATGGAAGAGCTTGATATATGGGAACTTAAGAAAAAGTGTTACCGTAACCTTTCTGGTGGACAGCAGCAAAGAGTACTGCTTGCAAGGGCACTGTGTGCCACATCCAAGGTTATACTTTTAGATGAACCAGTTACAGGACTTGATCCTAAGGTGACAGCAGATTTTTATGAGCTTTTAAAGAAGCTTAATAATAAAGGAATAACTGTAATTATGGTTTCGCATGACCTTCATGCGGTGTCATATGCTACGCATATTCTATATGTAGATAGTGAGGACAGTTTCTATGGAACGAAGAAAGAGTTCTTAAACAGCGATAAGGCGGATGTTTTAGGAAAGATTAAAGGAGATGATAAGTAATGTCAGATTTTATTCAGGAATTTCAGTTTTATATGTCATATCCATTTGTCAGATATGCACTTATTGTTGGCGTGCTTATCGCTTTATGTTCATCACTTCTTGGCGTTACACTTGTGCTTAAGAGATTCTCATTCATAGGTGATGGCCTTTCACATGTGGCGTTTGGTGCACTTGCGATAGCAACAGTTCTTAAGATAGCAGATGTTAATCTGTTTATTATGCCAGTGACTATCATATGTGCTGTTCTTCTGCTGAAAACAGGAAACAACACCCAGATTAAAGGGGATTCTGCTATAGCGATGCTATCAGTTGGAGCTATGGCTGTTGGATATCTTATATTAAATGTTTTTTCAGTTTCATCTAATGTATCAGGAGATGTCTGCTCTACTCTTTTTGGCTCAACCTCCATACTTACGCTTACGGGTTCAGAGGTTGTTATGTGTATAGCAGCTTCTATAATAGTAGTAGCATTTTTTGTTATATTTTATAACAGAATATTTTCTGTTACATTTGATGAGGATTTCACCCGTTCTATGGGGAAAAATACAGGCTTTTATAATATGGTGATTGCAGTTATAACAGCAGTTATTATTGTTCTTGCGATGAATCTTGTAGGCTCTCTTCTTATAACAGCATTGCTTGTATTTCCTGCATTATCGGCCATGCGTATCATGAAAAGCTTTAAGCTTGTAATAATATATGCTGCTGTATTGTCAGTACTTGGTGCTGTACTTGGTATTGTAATATCAATATTTGCATCAACACCGGTTGGTGCTACTATAGTTACAATATATATACTAATATATCTGATTAATTGTGTTATATCAAGAATATCGGGAATAGCACAGTAATGTTCAAGGTTTATCCCTTTATTTTAAAATTTTAATTCAAATTATAATAAAATATGCTATACTTACTATCGTGGGATGATAATCCCACGATATTCATATACAGATGAGAATAGTTTTGAAATATAATAATAAGGGATATGTTAAAGTATGAAGGATAAAAAGAATTACAAGGTTAAACCACTGGTTTTCATAATAGCAGGTATAGCTGTTTTAGTTCTCATAGCAGCAGCTATAACCGCAGGTGTTATATCAGAACATAATAAAAGTAAAGAAAATACAGTTGGAATGACTCTTACACAGAAAAATCTAAGACCACAGGATGCAGAAGCTGATAATAATGAAGTTAAAGAGATAACAACAGTAGAGATACTTATGGATGATACTGCTATACCAGTTGGAACTACATTTATGGCAGCAGCTATAGTAGAACCAGCAGATACAGATAAGGCGCTTATATGGACAAGCAGTAACGACGATGTGATGACTGTTAAACAGGATGGACTTGTAACTGTCAAAGGAACAGGTACAGCAGCACTTACTGCTACGGTTGGTGATGTATCAGATGCCATAGCTATAGAAGGAATAGAGAGTGCAGCAGCAGGCTCTAAGAATGGTTATACTGTATATACAGGTAATGGAAGTATTCTTAAGCCATCATCTTCTGTACCGGCAGGAAGCAGTGCAGGCTCTGGTTCTGGTACAGGAAGTAGTTACAGTGATAATGGCAGCTATTCTTACAACAGTACAGGAAACAACAGCGGATATTCAGCCGGTACAGGAAGTAGTCATGAAAACAGTAACAGTACAGGAAACAACTTATCAGGTACAGGCAGCAATAATAATACCGGAAACAATGGAAACAGTTCATACAATCCAGGAAATAATCAATCAGGTTCTTCAAACAGCGGTAATAGTCAGGAAAATAACAACAGCACAGGAAGTGACGGAAAAACAAGCAGTGATATAGGTGAGGTGTTAAACAAAGAAGGCTTTACACAGGAATATTCCAATGTATATGTATACACAGATGGTGGTACATATTATGGGGAGATAATAACACAGCCAGATGTTTCAATCATATATATCAAGCAGAGAAATGAAGGATTCGATGCAAGAATAAAAGGTGTGTTAGCACAACTGCTTCCGGAAAGCTGCAATCAGGTATGGAATAATTATGTATCTGCAACAACAGACCGTACATTTACTGTAGAAGACAGAAAAGTAAGAATAGTCACAGCTTCAAGAGGTGGACATTCGCAAATAGTAATATACAATTAAGATAAAATATGGTATATTTATGTAAAACTTATGTAGATTATAATGAGGTGAATGTTTTGCTTAATGAAAATAAGGTTAAAATGATGACCAAGATGGCTATATATGAGAAAAATGAAGGCAGAAGGATGTTAAGGACAGCCAGATACTTCAAAGGTGATTATGTCGCATTTGGGATATTAAAGACATTGATCACTACAACACTTGCCTTTGCGATAGTTGCTATTATGTATGTATTATGCAACGCAGAAGGATTAGTCGAGAATATTAATTCAATGGATTATCTTGCTTTTGGAAAAAAGGTGGCAATATACTATATAATTATGCTTGTTATATTTGCTATAACAGCAGGATTTGTATACAGCTTTCAGTATGAGAATTCAAGAAAAGGGCTTAAAAAGTATTTTTCAAGGCTTAATAAGCTTGAAAGATTTTATAATGGCCAGAAGAAAAAAAGATAATTGTGGAGGAAGTGATGGCAGTATTATTAGAATTTAAAGAAAAGTTTAGAAGATTTTATAATAAGTATGATACATATCTTGTTCCTGCGTTAAAGTTTATTGTAGCGCTTGTTTCATTCATTATGCTGAATGCAAGCATAGGATATATGGAGAAGCTGAATAATCCGGTTATTGCAATACTTATATCAGTTATATGTGCATTTTTACCGGTTGGTTTTACTATTGTTATGTTATCATTGTTTATGGTAGCACATCTGTATGCCATATCAGTTGAATTCGCACTTATAGCACTTTGTGTTGTTCTTCTTATGTATCTTTTATATTTCAGGTTTGCATCTAAGTCAGGATATCTTCTGATATTAACTGTGTTTATGTGCTGGATTAAGATGCCTTTTGTATTACCAGTTGCTGTTGGATTGTGTTCATCTGTGATTTCAGTTGTTCCAGTATCTTTTGGTGTGATCATATACTATATAATCAATACAGCAAGTGTTTATGAAACAGCAGTTACTAACAAGTCACTTACAGAGAGTATGCTTCAGGTTTCATATCTTATAGAAAGTCTTGTTAAGAATAAACAGCTTTTTCTTGTTATGGCTGCTTTAGCAGTAACGATTATTATTGTATATATAGTAAGAAGGCTTAAGATCGATTATGCATGGGGCTATGCTATAGCAATCGGAAGTGTAGCTCAGTTTGTAGTTGTTGTATTAGGAGAAATACTTTTAAAAACAGGGCTTAATATTATACTGATAGTTATCAGTGTTATATTAGGTGCGCTTGCAGGTTATATATGTAATATATTATTCTTTGCTGTAGATTTCAGAAGAACAGAGTATGTACAGTACGAAGATGATGAATATTATTACTATGTTAAGGCAGTACCTAAGATAAATGTTGCCGGAGAGGATGTAAGGGTAAAGCAGATAAATGCAAGAAAGACAAAAAAAGCCTCAGATATAAGTGATGTAAGACAGTCAAAGTCTACAACAGCAGCAACTGAGGAAGAAGATGATATATACTTTATTGACAGGTAATCAGTAAGTGGCAGAATATTTTTGACCTTTACATCAGTAAGTGGCTTAAATATTTTTAAGCCTTACATCTTAATATAAAAAGGGGTGAGAACGTGACAACATCGGGTAATCTGTTACAGAATTACTTTTCAAAATTATATATACCAAGGATTACATGGACAGATGTTATAGAGATTATTATTATTGCAGTAGTTTTATATAATATTCTGTTGTGGATTATGAACACCAAGGCATGGGCACTTTTAAAGGGCATAATAGTTGTGGCTCTTTTTGCGGTTGTAGCGTATCTTCTCAATCTTAAAACTATTTTATGGATAGCAGGAAAGACAATCAGTGTCGGTATTATAGCACTGGTTATTATATTCCAGCCAGAATTAAGGCGTGCACTTGAACAGCTTGGACGAAAACGCTTTATGCTCAGGTTCTTTAACTTTGGAGATAACAGTGATAAAGATGAACGCTTCAGTGTTAAGACAGCAGATGAGATTGTAGATGCCTGTTATAAGATGGGAGCTGTAAAGACAGGTGCACTTATAGTTATAGAGCAGGATATTGTGCTTGAAGAGTATATAAAGACTGGTATACCTGTAGATGGTATAGTGACAAGCCAGCTTCTTATTAATATATTTGAACATAATACGCCACTTCATGATGGAGCTGTTATAATCAGAGGGAACAGGGTTGTTGCTGCAACATGTTATCTTCCACTCACAGATAATGTTAATCTTAGCAAAGCACTTGGAACAAGACACAGGGCAGGTGTTGGTATAAGTGAGGCAACAGATAGCCTTACCATCATAGTATCAGAAGAGACTGGTAAGGTATCTGTAGCATTTGGTGGAGAACTTATACATGATATAGATTCTGATTCACTGAAGAATAAACTTGAATATATCAGAAGAAGAACTATAGATGTCAAGTCATTTAAGATATGGAGGGGCAGGTTGAAGCATGAAAGAGAAGATATTTAATAATCTCAGCCTGAAAATCGTATCTGCAGTATTTGCGGTGATATTATGGACGGTCATTGTTAATATATATGATCCAAACACTAGCTATACTTTCAGTAATATCACAGTCCAGCTTGTTAATACACAGAGTCTTACTGAAAAGAATTATACCTTTGAGGTTGTTGATGGAGGTAAGATATCTGTTACAGTAAGTGGACCAAAAAGTGTGGTTACAGATCTTAAGACAAGTGATATAGCTGCAACAGCTGATTTAAGTAAGGTTACTGCATTTACAGATTATGTAGATATACAGGTTCAGGTGGTCAAGGATGGACAGGTGCTTAATAACGTTGAAGCTGTTCCAAGAACATCAGCTCTTAAGTTAAGCATAGAAAACAGGGATACAAACACATACGCTGTGAATGTTAATACAACAGGCACTCCGGCAAATGGATATGCCGTTGCATCAACAACAACATCACCAACATATATTAAAGTGACAGGTCCAACATCTTTAGTTGAAGGGGTTGTCTCAGTCGGAGTTGATGTTGATGTATCTGGTGCCAAAGGAACGGTTAATACACAGTCAGACATTAATATGTATGATTCTGATGGAAATATAATAGCAAATGAAGAACTTGAAATGTCATCAGAAACAGCAGATGTGATAGTAGAGATGGCAAGAACAAAAACTGTACCAGTAGTAGTAAAAACAAGTGGAACACCTTCACAGGATTGTGTTGTAACGGGTACAAGTCTTAGCCAGACCTCGGTTGTTATAAGCGGGCAGCAGGAGGCATTATCAAAGATAGATAATATAACTATTCCTTCATCAGCCGCTTCGGTAGATGGGCTTAGCGAAGATAAGACGTATACATTCAAGCTGACAGACTATGTGCCTTCTGGTGTTAAGATAGTTTCTGATTCAAGACTGCAGGTTACTATAAAGATATCTAAAGCTTCAACAAAGACAGTTCACATATCATCAGATGCGATAGAGATTAAAAACGTATCATCAGGGTATAATGCTGTGATTGAAGGAACAGGTATAGATGTTATAATATCCGGAACAGGAACGATATTAGAAAATATCAGTGCTACAGATATAACATGCAATGTTAATGCAGCTGGACTATCAGCTGGAACACATAGTGTAGATGTAAGTGTGAGTGTGCCAGATGGCTGCAGTGTTTCAGGAAGCAGCTCAGTGAAGCTTACGTTGTCTGCTAAACAGCAGGAAACAACAGTTGACAATAGCAGCAGCCAGACACAACAGACAACTACAAGATAGTACACATATATAAGTTTAATTAAATGCGTAAAGATATGCATAGAAATGAGGATTGTTATGGTAAGTGAGAATATTTTAATAACAAGTCAGCTTGGAATACATCTTCGCCCAGCCGGAGCAATGTGTAATGAAGCTGTTAAGTATAAGTCTGATATATCTTTTAAGTATGGTGAGGGTAAGACAGCTAATGCAAAAAGTGTTATTTCAATACTTGCATCAGGTGTCAAATGTGGTGAAGAGATAACACTTACAGCCGATGGAAGTGATGAAGAGGAAGCACTTAAGGCTGTATCAGAAAGTTTTAAGGAATCACTTAAAGAATAAATGATAGTTCAGATTTTCTTAACAAGTAAAACACAATATGAACACATTTCGTGAATATACTAAACGTATGAAAACGAAATGTGTTCATTTTATATTTCATATACAGGTAAAATATATATGACCACATTTTCTATAGAAAACTACAAAAAGGAGTGTTGGATATGTATAATAATGAAGAAAACAATTATGAGAATAATAATTCTTATAATACTCAGGGTACAGGCAATAACGAAAATACAGGCAATAACGAAAATACAGGTAATAACGAAAATACAGGATATAACCAGAACTCAGGCTATAGCCAGAATACAGACGGATATAATCAAGGTGCTGGAAACAGTCAGAATACTGGAAACAGTCAGAATACTGAATTTAATCAGAATACTGGATATGCACAATACAGCAATACAAATAATGCAAACAACACAGATACAGATAGCCAGTCAACTTACAGATACTCATATGTAGCTGGTAATAGTACAAACAACAGCCAGACAGCAGATGAGCATCAGAAGAAACAGAAGAAGCATAACCGGTTTTTGGATGGACATAGTGCCACAAAGACTACATGGCCTAAGAAGTTTTTAAGCATAGTTTTATCAGCAGCTATATTCGGTGTTGTTGCCGGTTCAGCTATGTATGGAACTTATAAGCTTGAGAAAAAGTATCTTGGTGGTTCTGATAACAGAAACTATACGATATCGACTGTTTCAAGTAATATAGGAACTACAACAGACCAGTTAAATACCTTAGGAGATACCAATCTGTCAACATCAGCAATGAATGTGGAAAGTGTAGCATCTGCGGCACTTCCAGCCATGGTTGCACTCAATGGTACAACATCAGTGACAAGCAGTTCATCTTCAATATTTAACTGGGGTGGACAGCAGCAGTATGAGGCATCAACAAGCGGAACAGGTATTATAGTTGGTAAGAATGATACAGAGCTTCTTATGGTAACTAATGCGCATGTTGTTGACAAAGTTTCCAATCTTAAATGTGTATTTATAGACAATCAGTCAGTAAATGCAACAGTAAAGGGATCTAAATCTGATCAGGATATAGCAGTAGTTGCAGTGTCTTTATCAGATATACCTTCTGACACACTTAGTAAAATAGCTATTGCAGAACTTGCAGATTCTGATACAATTACAATAGGTCAGCAGGTTGTTGCTATAGGTAACGCACTTGGTGAAGGACAGTCAGTTACAACAGGTATTATAAGTGCATTAGACAGATCTATCACAGTTAACAATGTAACATTTTCAGGTCTTATTATGACAGATGCAGCTATTAATTCTGGTAACAGTGGTGGAGCACTTCTTAACGCAAGTGGTAAGGTTATAGCAATTAATTTTGCCAAGACATCAAGTGATGGTGTCGAAGGCATGGCATATTCAATACCAGTATCAAACGTAAAGGATCTTATAAGTTCACTTATGAGCAAACAGACAAGACAGAAGGTATCATCAGATAATGCAGGATATCTTGGAGTCGCAGCAATAGATGTTACAAGCACATATGCATCTATGTATGGATACCCACAGGGTATTATGATAAGAACAGTTGCATCAGGTTCAGCAGCAGAGAAGGCAGGACTTTCAGCTTATGATATTATAGTAGGCTTTGATGACCAGACTATAACTACTATGTCAGGTCTGCAGTCAACACTGCAGTACTATGCAGCTGGCGAAAAAGTAAAGATTGATTACTATCATCTTGAGGGTAGTGAATATGTACTAAAGAGCACAGAGGTTACATTAGGTAAGAAAAGCTGATAACTCCTCTGATGCGGAATAGAGGAATATATGAGTGATAATAATAATAATAATAACGATGAATATGAAAAGGTATGCTATGTATGCAGAAGGACAGAATCTAAAGCAGGCAAGATGATAAGCATGCCAGGTGGATTGTATGTCTGCCCTGATTGCATGCAAAAGACTTTTGATGCAATAAACAACAACGACATAGATTATAACGAGCTTATGAAAGGAATCCCAAACATGCCTAACATGGGGATGTTTGGTGGTTTCAATATGATGGGAAATAATATGTCAGATAAGCAGAAGGTTAAGAAAAAGAAGGAGGAAAGCAAAGAAAATAATAAAGATAAGAAAGAAGAAAAGCTTGATCTTAAAAAGCTTCCTGCACCACATGAAATCAAGCGTATGCTTGATGAGTATGTTATAGGACAGGAGCATGCCAAGAAGGTCATGTCAGTTGCTGTATACAATCATTATAAGCGTGTAGCAACAAATACCATGGATGACATAGAGATAGAAAAGTCCAACATGCTTATGATAGGACCTACAGGTAGTGGTAAGACGTATCTTGTAAAGACACTTGCAAGACTCCTTCAGGTGCCACTTGCTATTACTGATGCTACTTCTCTTACAGAAGCAGGATATATAGGTGATGATATAGAAAGCGTAGTATCGAAGCTTCTAGCTGCGGCAGATAATGACGTTGAAAAGGCTGAAAGAGGCATCATCTTTATAGATGAGATTGATAAGATAGCCAAGAAGAAGGAAACAAGAAGCAGGGATGTAAGTGGAGAATCAGTACAGCAGGGAATGCTTAAGCTCTTAGAGGGAAGTGATGTGGAGGTTCCAGTAGGTGCAACAAGCAAGAATGCCATGGTTCCACAGGTTACTGTTAATACAAGAAATATATTGTTTATATGTGGAGGAGCTTTTCCGGAGCTTGAAAGCATAATAAAGGCAAGGCTTAATAAACAGTCATCCATAGGCTTTAATGCAGACCTTAAGGATAAGTATGATAATGACAGCAACATATTATCAAAGGTTGAGTTAGAGGATTTAAGAGAGTTTGGAATGATACCAGAATTTTTAGGAAGACTTCCTATCGTATTCTCGCTTGATGGACTTACAGAGGATATGCTTGTAAAGATTATGAAAGAGCCTAAGAATGCCATACTTAAGCAGTATCAGAAGCTTCTTGAGCTTGATGAGGTAAGTCTTGAGTTTGATGATAGCGCACTTTCAGCTATCGCTAAGAAAGCGATGGAGAAGAAAACAGGAGCAAGAGCCCTGCGTTCAATCATTGAAGAGTATATGCTGGATATAATGTATGAGATACCTAAGGATGATAATATAGGTTCTGTGCTTATAACAGAGGATTATATTAACAACAAGGGTGTACCTGTTATAATGATGCGTGGACAGGAAGCACTTCCAGGTATGTAATCATATCTTATTATTATTAAACATATAATGTCCTTGAAGAATATCTTTAAGGACATTATTTTTATATGTCAGAGTGTAGTAAGATGATTATGGATGAAGATATCTATGATTACATAGTTGTCAATATTCCGATAGTCAGTAAAATATTTGAAAACAATCCTGATGTATGCATCCAGCAGGTTGATGAACAGTGGATTATAATGCATAGCAAGCTGTCAGAAAACAGGGAGTTAAATATAAGCTCTTTAGGATACTATACAATACCTAAGATATATGGACTTATGGAGCTGTCTGACAGACAGGCTGTTTTAGGTGCTGATATATCAAGTATGGAAGAAACTGGTGCAGTTAATATAACAAGCCAGCCTTTTCTTAATGCAAGAGGCCAGGGCGTTATCATAGGCTTTATTGATACAGGAATAGATTACTTAAGAAATAACTTTAAGGACAGCTCTGGCAATACAAGAATACTGGCTATATGGGACCAGACAGTCGAATATGAGGCTTCAAGTCTTGTAAGCTATGGAAGAGTGTATGAATCCGATGCTATAAATACTGCCATACGGGCTTATGAAGCCGGAGAAGATCCATATAGCCACGTCAAAAGCCGGGATATTAACGGACATGGTACTTTTATGGCGGGGATAGCAGCTTCATCATATACTGACGGCTATATAGGTGTTGCACCAGAGGCAGATATAGTATGTGTTAAGCTTAAAGGTGCCAAAAGATATTTAAGGGATTATTTTTATATAAAAGATGATGTGCCAGCTTTTCAGGAAAGCGATATAATGCTTGCAGCAACATTTCTAAAGGATTATGCACAGAGAAGAAATAAGCCGCTTGTTATAATATCAGGTGTTGGGAGCGGTTCTGGTTCAAGAACAGGAGCAACACCACTTGCAGATGTTTTTGATGCATATACAAAGCTTACGAATACATGCGTTGTTGTTCCAGCAGGAAATGAGGCTGTAAGCAGAACACATTTTAGTGGTTATGCAGGTATAGCAGCAGATAGCAAATCTATGGAGATTAATGTAGATAAAAGAGGAAAGGGTTTTGTTATAGAAATATGGGCAAAAAGCCTGGATGTTCTTTCTGTATCCATAGTCTCGCCAACGGGCGAGATTATACCCCGTATACCAGCAAGAATAGGGATGAGCAGTGAATATGCCTTTTTACTTGAGAATTCAAGAATATATGTTGATTATCAGATAACAGAAAGTGTTGCAGGGCAGGAAATAATATTTATGAGATTTGAAAGTCCTGCGGAGGGAGTATGGAAAGTACTTATTTATAGTCTTACCAGCCTGCCAGGATATTTTAATGCGTGGATAACGCCTAGGTTTCTTAGTGCCTCAGATGCGTATTTTCTTGAATCCGATGTTGATATAACATTAGTAGAGCCAGCCTGTGCTGCAAGGGTAATAACAGTTGGAGCATATAATCATAATACTGGTGGAAGTGATATAAACAGCAGCAGGGGATATACAGCTGATAACAGGGTAAAACCAGATATAGTGGCACCGGGTGTCGATGTATATGGTGTTGGAGGCGTAAAAGGCTATAAAAGAATGTCAGGAACAAGTATAGCAGCCGCACATGCAGCAGGAGCGGCCGCACTGTTTTTAAGCTGGGGTGTGACTAATAAAAACAGGGAGGTAATCGGAAATACGGAGATTAAATCATACCTGATAAGAGGCGCTAAAAGGCAGAACAGTGAGCAATATCCAAATGTAACAGCTGGTTATGGTATGCTTGACATATCAGGTGCTTTTGACCAGATGAGAATTAATTAATAAGTTGTAATTGACACATTTATATGTTAAAGTTTCTATTGGTAAAAATATAAAGACAGTATGATGGAGAAGTTATGAAGTACAAAGCAATAGCACTTGATCTTGATGGAACACTTACAGATCATAATAAAAAATTACCTGCTAAGAATATAGAAGCAGTAGATAAAGCGATAGATATGGGTGTAAAGGTTATACTTGCATCTGGAAGACCGCTTTTTGGAATAACACCTATAGCAGATGAATTAAAGCTTCCTGATAAAGGAGGATATATACTTGCATATAATGGTGGAAAGATAGTGGACTGTGTGACAGGAGAGACTATAGTAAGCCATCAACTGCCAAAAGAGTGTATAGATGATATATGTGATTTTGCGAAAGCTAACGACGTATATGCATTAACTTATTCAGATGGAAAGATTGTATCAGAGAGTGATACAGACGAATATGTTTTAAGGGAAGCATTCTGTAATGCAGCTGCAATCATAAAAACAGATAACCTGAAGGCTTATGTAAACTATCCTGTGTCTAAGTTTCTAGTAGTTGGAAAACACGAGAAGCTTATTCCTGTACAGGAGGCATTGCTTTCAAAATATCATGGAGTGATAGATGCCTTCTATTCAGAGGATTATTTTCTTGAAGTTGTTCCATATGGTGTGGCTAAGGATAATTCGCTGAAGGAGCTGCTTGCAAAGCTTGATATAACAGAAGATGAGCTTATAGCATGTGGAGATGGCATGAACGATATACCGATGTTAAAGATAGCTGGCTTATCAGCTGTTATGGAAAATGCATATCCTGAGGTAAAAAAATATGCAGACTATATTGCCCCTTCTAATGATGATGCAGGAGTGGCCGATATAATAAAAAGATATATATTAGATATGGAGAATGCAGCAAATGGGTAAAGATAATGTTCAGAATGATGAAGTTGAGATTGATATAGGACATATATTATCAATATTATGGGAAAAGATATTGGTGATTATTGCAACAGGTATTATAGTCGGACTTGCAGGTTTTCTTGTTTCTAAGTTTCTTATAACACCTAAGTATGAATCAGAAACTAAGCTATATGTCCTTAACAGAGCAAACGACAGTGCAACTACATTGTCGGATGTACAGCTCTCAACACAGCTTACAAAAGATTATCAGATACTTGTTACAAGCGCACCAGTTATGAATCAGGTTATTAAAGAACTTGGGCTTAACATGAAAGCCTCTGAGCTGGCGTCAACTATATCTGTGGATACACCATCAGATACCAGAGTACTTCAGATAACAGTCACAAGTAATGATCCTAAAAGAGCAAAGGATATAGCTGATAAGGTGGCGCAGGTTTCATCAAAGAAGATATGCGATATCATGAAGATAGAGCAGGTTAATGTTATCGAAGAAGGTTCACTGTCAGAAGAACCGGCAGTTGATACAGTACAGAAATGGACACTTATAGGTTTAGCGTTAGGTATAGTGTTATCATGTGCCGTTATAATAATCAGGTCAATGTTAGATGATACGGTTAAAACTACTGAAGATGTTGAGAAGTATTTTGATCTTAGCACACTTGCAGTTATTCCTATATCAGAAGAGATGGATGATGGTCTGGGAAAGAATAAAAAGTCTAGAAAGACAAAGAAGAAAAGAAGCAAGTAAACAGGAGTGTAAAAGATATGCAGACGATTAACATAGAACGCTTAAGAAAGCTTGATTACAGAGCTAACGAAGCATATAAGAACTTAAGAACTAACATACAGCTATGCGGCTCTGATGTAAAAGTTATCATGCTTACAAGCACAACACCGGGTGAAGGCAAGTCAACAGTGTCCTTTAACCTGGCAGTATCTTTGGCAGAAGCAGGCAAGAAGGTTATATTCATAGATGCAGATTTAAGAAAATCTGTACTTGTTGGACGATATAAGATTAATACATCTGTTAAGGGGCTTACTCACTTTTTATCAGGAATAAACAAGTTTGAGGAAGTTATGTATGCAACGAATGTTGAGAACTTTAATGTGGTATTCTCAGGACCTGTGCCACCGAATCCTACAGAGCTTCTTGGTAACAAGGTGTTCAAGACACTTATAAAGGTCTTAAGAGATCTGTATGATTACATAATAATAGATACACCTCCAATCGGAAGTGTTATAGACAGTGCAATCGTTGCACAGGAATGTGATGGTGTTGCATATGTTATGGCATCTAACAGTGTCAGCTATAAATATGCACAGAAAGGGCTTGAGCAGATAAAAAAGACAGACTGCAAGTTACTTGGAGTTGTTCTTAACAAGGTTGATATGGATGATAATAAGTACTATGGCAAGTACTATGGTAAGTATTATGGTAAGTATGGCGAACATGCCCAAAAGTAATAAAAATAAAAAAGTGGCAGCTG
>OHKF01000234.1_pt1 | contig 34465 bp, 38 predicted proteins | sample 1568781 | NCBI WGS metagenome assembly OHKF01 (sample SAMEA3879580, study PRJEB24766) | human gut metagenome | biome: human-associated habitat; feature: feces | place: USA | collected 1985/1987
CCTGATATTAAAAATAGTAAAACGAGGGGTTTGTAGATGAGAAAAAAAGATATACTTGAATTAAAAAAACGTCTTAAAAAAGACCATTGCACCTTTACTAAAATGTGTGGTTGCTATGTTAATGGAGAGAAAAATGTAATTTTAAAATTTAGAGAAACATTTCTAAATTTAGAAGAAGATGATTACTTTAAATTTTTAGAAATAGCTAGAAAGGTTCTATCTGGAACTATTGGAAATAACATTTTAGAATTAAACTTTCCACTTAATGAAGATCTTATAAATGAAAAACAAGTTTCTCTTATGCAGCTTAAGAATAGTAAATTAAAAGATGACTCTATTCTTGATGATTTTTATAACTCTATCATAGATAGTTATGATTACACTGGTAACTTTTTAATACTTGTTTTCCACGACGCTTATGATGTTATAACTAAAACCAAAGATAATTTAAAATTAGATGAATCTGAAGAAGTATATGAATATGTACTTTGTGCAATCTGTCCAGTTTCACTTTCTGAACCTGGTCTTAGATACTATGAGGATGAGCATAAAATTAAGGCACGTATTAGAGATTGGGTTGTTACCCCTCCAACTAATGGCTTTGTCTTCCCTGCTTTCATTGATCGTAGTACAGACGTTAACTCTGTAATGTACTACACAAAAAATGCTAAGGATCCGCATCCTGAATTAATGGAGGATGCTTTAGGTTGCTCCTCAAAGCAAACTGCCACTATACAAAAAGAAACTTTCCAATCAATTATTAAAGATTCACTTGATGCTGATGAAGAAAAAGCTGATAAAATTTTTATGGAAGTACAAGATAATCTAAGCGCTATGATTGAAGAACATAATTCCATATATGAGGATACAGATAGTGAACCAAAAACTCTAACCAATAAAGACATTCAAAACCTTTTAATAGAAAGTGGAGTTCCTGAGGAGGTAACCACAAAAATAGAAGAATCTTATGTTGAAAGCTTTGGTGATGACCTTCCTTTAGCAGAAAATTTAATTGATGCAAAGGTACTTAAGGCAAATGAACAAAGAAAAAAGGAAGAACATCTAGAAAAACAAGTAGCAATTCTTCAAACTAGACTTGAAGAAGTTAAGCAAGAAGTTGCTGCTGATAATGATGAGGAAAATGCTAACTTAGAAGAAAGTAATCCAGACTATGATGTTATACTTCAAGTAAAGCCTGAAAAAGTACCTCAAATAAAATCTGAAATAATAGATGGACAAAAGTGCATAATCATTCCTATCAATGAAAATGAACAAGCTACAGTTAATGGAGTGGATGATTTAATTTAAGTTACCTAAATAGAAAAAGCAGATCTTAAAAATAAGATTTGCTTTTTCTCATTCTATTCCTTACAATTATTTTGTTTTTATAAACAAATAAATACTATTTATAAATGCTATTATTCCAGAGAAGAATAATACAATCATCCATTGATTAATCATTAAAGGTACTGTATGGAATATGCCTTGTAAGAAAGGTATATATAATATTGCCGCTAACATTATTATAGAAAAAGATACTGCACCAACTAAATATAAGTTAGTGAATAACTTTATTTCAAAAATGGAATGTCTTTCTGACCTACATTCAAACACGTGGAACAATTGTGACATTACTAATGTAGCCAATGTTAAAGTTCTACAAGTCTCTAAATTCATTCCGTAATATCTTCCAACCATGAAAGATAATAAAGTACAAATACCAATTAATGAACCACGAACTAAAATCTTCTCAGTTAACCCTCTAGCAAATATTCCTTCTTTCCTATCTCTAGGAGCTTGCCTCATTATATCCTTATCTGCAGGATCTACCCCTAAAGCTATAGCAGGCAAACCATCAGTTGCTAAGTTTACAAATAAAATCTGAATTGGTGAAAGAGGATTAGGTAATGTAAGTAAAGATGCTAAGAACATTGTTAATACTTCACCTAAGTTACATGATAATAAGTACCTTATGAACTTTCTGATATTATCATATATAACTCTTCCCTCTTCTACTGCTGATACAATAGTTGCAAAATTATCATCCATAAGTATCATAGATGATGCTTCCTTAGTTACATCTGTTCCTGAAATTCCCATGGATATTCCAATATCAGCTTCCTTAATAGCTGGAGCATCATTAACACCATCACCAGTCATTGCTACAACATTATTATTTCTTTTAAATGCCCTAACAATTCTAAGCTTATGATCAGGTGATACCCTAGCAAAAACCCTTATCTTTTCAACTTTCTTCTTTAGTTCATCATCTGTCATGCTTTCTATATCTTCACCAGTTACAACTTGGTCATCGTTATTACATATGTTTAAAGATTTTGCTATTGCAAGAGCAGTATTTTTATGATCACCAGTAATCATAACTGGCTTAATACCTGCAAGCTTACATCTAAGAACAGCATCTCTAGCCTCAGCTCTTGGTGGATCTATGCTACCTGCAACACCTATGAATATCAATCCATCTTCTAATTTTTCACTCCTAGTTAAATTTTCATCCTTATATGCACCTGCAATACATCTTAATGCTCTAGAAGACATTGCCTCAATAAATGAAGCTACTTGCTTCTTCTTTTGATATGTTAGAGGCTTAATCTTATTATTTTCTAATATATAAGAACATTTTTCTATAACCCTTTCAGGAGCCCCCTTAACATAGCAACATTCTTTTCCATTTTCCCTCATAATAACAGACATCATCTTTCTTGTTGAATCAAAAGGTATATCATATACACGCTCAGATTTTTCAACAAAAGCTTTAAGAAGATTTGTATCCTTAAAGAATAGTTTTACTAATGCTGTTTCTGTTGGATCACCATGTAATGCTTTATCTATATTTTTAACATTAAAATCATAATTACAATCATTACATAATACTAGTGACTTCATTAACATTGTATAATCTGTAAGCTTTTCCTTATCAAGTTCACATATCTTTCCATTTAGGTATACTTCCTTAACAGTCATTTTATTTTGTGTTAAGGTACCTGTCTTATCAGAGCAAATAACAGATGTACATCCTAATGTTTCTACAGCTGGAAGCTTTCTAACTAATGCATTTCTCTTAAGCATTCTAGAAACTCCAAGTGCTAATGAAACTGTTACTATAGCTGCTAATCCCTCTGGAATTGCTGCTACAGCTAAACTTACTCCAAGTAAGAACATCTCTGTTATATCATTTCCTCTAATAATTCCTAAGATAGTAACAACTGCACAAATTACAAGACATAAAACAACTAATATTTTTCCTAATGATTCTAATCGTTCTTTTAAAGGAGATTTTTCTTCTTTTATATTATCTAAAAGATTTGCTATCTTACCCATTTCAGTGTCCATTCCAATACTAGTTACTGTAAATAATCCTTTTCCCTTTAGCATTGTTGTTCCCATATATCCACTGCGCTTTTCTTTCTTATTTGTATCCTTAGAAACTCCAACTGATTCCCCTGTTAATAATGATTCATCTACCATTATTGATGATCCTTCAAGGAATTCTCCATCTGCTGGAATTCTATCTCCAGCTTCAAGTACAACAACATCCCCTATTGTTAGATAGGCAGAATTAATTACCTTTAATCCTCCATCTCTAAACACCTTACAAGTTGGTGCTGCTAGATTCTTCAAAGCTTCTAAAGACTTTTCAGTTCTAAATTCCTGTACAAATCCTAAAATTGCATTTACTATAACGATTATTATAATTGTAATAGCATCTGCTGTATCTCCCATAATACCTGAAATAATGGTGGCACCTAATAATACCCATACCATAAAATCGTTAAATTGAGATAAAAAAATCATTATTGGTGAAGCTTTCTTTTTATGCTGTATTTCATTTAATCCAAAGTTTTTCATTCTCTTCTCTGCTTCTCGTGTTGTTAACCCCGGAACTATTGTCTTTTCCTGTATCACCCTTTTTCCTCCTTAAACAAAACTCTATATTATATATATTTTGCTTTACTGAAGTTAGAACACAAGAAAACATAATAAAGTTAAAGGTTGTTATGAACTTTCTTTTAATAAAAGAACTATCATATTAATTGAATGTTCTCTTATACTATCTAAATAGTGAATACCTGCTTAAGGTCACATATCTTAGATTCAATATATTTTTTATATTGTGAAATACTTCATTAATAAATATGTTTTCTGCTATACTTCTCTATTTTCTTCTTTTCTTTACTTTTTTCGTGTTTAGCTTTAAAATATAATAGTAAAATTTTAAGTCAAAGGAGGAATAGTTTTGAGAAACGTAGTTTATGTAACTGGACATAAAAATCCAGATTCAGATTCAATTTGTGCAGCTTACGCATATGCTGAATTTAAGAACAAAACTGGAGAAATTCCTGCTATACCTGTTAGATTAGGTAATGTTAGCAGAGAAACTCAGTTCATCTTAGATTACTTTGGTGCAGAAGCTCCTGAATATTTAGAAACTGTAAAGTTAAAAGTTGAAGATTTAAAGATAGATAATATCAACCCTGTTACACCTGAGATATCATTAAAGATGGCTTGGAACATTATGAGAGATAAGAACATTCAATCTCTTCCTGTAGCTGATTCAAATGATCATTTATTAGGTATGCTATCTGTATCTAACTTAACTTCTTCATATATGGATATATGGGATAATGTTATCCTAGATAAGAGTAATACTTCTATAGATAATATAGTTGATACTTTATCTGCAAAGGAATTATACATCCATGGTAACAACCCAAAATTCCCTGGAAAGATTTGTGTTGCTGCTATGCAACCAGAAAGCATGAAGGGATTAATTGAAGAAGGCGATATTGCTATAGTTGGTGATAGACCTGAAGTTCAAGAAGCTTTAATTGATCTTAAGGTTTCTTTAGTTATAATAACAGGTTCTCATAATGTATCTGATGAATTACTTGAAAAAGCTAAGAATAATGGAGTATGTATCATAAGCACTCCTCATGATTCATTTACAGCTTCAAGATTAATAGTTCAAAGTATACCTGTAGGATATGTTATGGCTACAGAAAACATAGTATCTTTCTCAACTGATGACTTAGTTGAAGATATTAAGAAGGAAATGAGTGAAACTAGATATAGAAGCTACCCTGTTACTGATTCAGATGGTAAGGTAGTAGGTTTAATTTCTAGATATCATTTAATTTCTAACCATAAGAAGAAAGTAATTCAAGTTGACCATAATGAAAGAGGTCAATCTGTAGATGGATTAGATGAAGCTGAAATCTTAGAAATCATCGACCACCACAGAGTTGCTGATATTCAAACAAACAACCCAATTTACTTCAGAAACGAACCTCTTGGAAGTACTTCAAGTATAGTTGCTAAGTGCTTCTTTGAAAATGGTATAAGACCTTCTAAGAAGGCTGCTGGTCTATTAATGGGTGCTTTAATTTCTGATACATTATTATTCAGAAGTCCAACTTGTACTGAACAAGATAAGCACATCTGCAAGAGATTAGCTGAAATTGCTGGAGTAAATGATGTTGAAGCTTTTGCTAAAGAAATGTTCAAAGCTGGTACTTCATTACAAGGAAAGACAGTTGAACAAATCTTCAATCAAGACTTCAAGCCATTTACAATTGGTGAAGTAAAAATAGGTGTTGCTCAAGTTAACACTATGGATATCGAAGGATTTATGCCTTTAAAAGAAGATATGCTAAAGTATATGGAAAGAAAAGCTGAAGAAAATTCCTTCAGCATGGTAATGCTTCTTCTAACTGACATACTAAATGAAGGTTCTCAAATTTTAGTAGCTGGAAGAATGCCTGAAATAGTTGAAAAGACTTTCAGTGTTACTTTAGAAGCATCAACTGCTTTCTTACCTGGAGTTCTTTCAAGAAAGAAGCAAGTTATACCACCATTAACAAACGTAATATCTACAATGTAAAAAACTGCCTCATGGCAGTTTTTTTATCTTTTAAAATCTATCCAAGCCCGCATTTTTACTATATATTTATATATTTATATATTTAAAACAATATTTAAACATTTCTTTTTTGGCCCAAGTTATCCTAATTATTTTGAACAAAAAGGTGGTGTGGATAATTTATCTTGTTTGTTCCATCAAAAGCTCCATGTCACATGGAAACAAATATCCATCCCTCTCGTACTAAAGTAATTAAAAAGAAACTTTAGCATAGCTAAAGTTTCAATCTTATCTTCTCATATTATTAATCATTCCCCACATCTCATCAGCACTTTCCATTGCTTTAGTGCTTAATTGAAATGCTCTTTGAGTAACAATCATATCTGTAAATTCTGTAGCAACATCTACATTAGAACCTTCCAAAAATCCTTGATACATTTCTGCATTAGTTGATACTTGAACATTAGCATCTCCTACTGGAAGGAATAAATTATCACCTACTGATTGAAAAGCATTTGTTCCTACTGCTGTATATAAAGGAATATTTCCAATCTTAATAAAGGTATCTCCTTCTTTATTATATACTCCACCTTTTGTATCAATTAAAAGGTTTCTTGCGTTTAATGCAGTGTTTTGTTCGTTTCTACCATTTATGTATTCTATATAAACTTTATTTCCTCTAGTATCAACAAGTCTTCCCATACTATCAACTTGGAATGCACCATCCCTAGTATAAACATATGATCCATCTGGTTGAACTAATCTAAAGTATCCTTCTCCATCTATACTTAGATCTGTTGGAAGTCCTGTATCTGTTAAGAATCCTTGAGTATTATCTCTATACCACTCTGTAGTTCTTACTCCTGTTCCCATAGATGCATCCTTATCATTTACCGGATATCCTTTTCTGTCTAAAGATTCATTAAGTAAATCCTTAAAGCCTACATCTACTCTCTTATATCCCATTGTCCCAGAGTTAGCTAGGTTATTACTTATTGTATCTAATTTAACTTGTTGAGCATTTAATCCTGTTTTACTTGTCCAAATTGTTCTAAGCATTTCCTAGTCCTCCTATACTCTTCCAATATCATTTGCTGCTTTATTTAAAGTTTCATCTAGCATTGATACAAATTTCTGATTTGTTTCAAAACTTCTTTGATTTGTAATTATATTTACCATTTCATTTGTAATATTAACATTAGATGCTTCAACAAATCCTTGGCTTACAGTAACTACTGTATTATACATTGGATTTTCTCCTCCGAAGTAATTATCTCCCATCTTTTCCAAATTTCCATAATCCTGAAAATCAGCTAGTGCTAATGAATGAGTAGCAACTCCACCTACTGAAATATTATTATTTCTATCAATAGAAAAATTATCATTTCCAACATATATAGGTTCCATATTTCCTGTATACTTATTTACTCCTAAGACCTTATCACCTGTAGTAGTTGTTAAAAAACCATCATTTCCAATTAGAAAGTTACCATCTCTAGTATAAAGTCTTTCATTACCTCTTTGAACTGTAAAAAATCCTCTTCCACTTATTGCAAAATCAGTAACCTTTCCAGTATCTTTAAGCGCACCTTGAGTAAATGCAGTTTCTACAGTATCTATTTCTGCTCCTAAACTTAATGCCCCTAATCTTTGAGGAACATTTTTACCTGCAGCAATCTTATCTTTATTTTGTATGTATACTTCATCGAAGCTTTTTATAGCTAGGTTTTCAGATTTATAACCTATTGTATTGGCATTAGACATATTGTTAGTTATTGTACTTTGCCTGCTCTCTAATGATATCATTCCTGAAACAGCTGTATATAAACTTCTAATCATTTTTCTCATCCCCTTTAAAAAACACCTTACACTCATCCTTAGTGTGCATACCTAGACCTCTAGCTTTTTCTTCTATCTTAGCATCAGTCATTGAATTACTATATTTATATGTAAACATAAGGCTTGTACCTAATATTAGGCCTATTCCAATTCCTATAAGGATCTTTTTATCACATAGGAAGTTAAATACTTCCTTTACTTTTTGTATAAATTCCTTACTAATAATACTTCCCCCTTACCTAAAGAAAGTTTTTCACAAATCTCATCATCATTAAGTCCTAAACTAATTAATTCTCTTATGACCTCTGTTTTATTCTTATTATCTATTTCATTTATTACATCCACTTCTTCATCTATAGAAGTTAAATTATTACTAATTAATTCTTCGTCTGTTTCTAAGTTTTCTTTAATATCTTCTACATTATTATTGAAATTAATATGTTGTTTAATCTCTAAAATTTCTTTTTGAAGTTCTGTTAAGCTTTCAGCTATATCTCTTCTTATAGCTCCTATCTCTACTTCTACTTCTGTCATATCTTTCTGTTTGTATTTTAACACATCACTAAAGGAACTTTCATCCTTTTTTAGAGCTTTATAGTTTAAAACCACCAAAATAACTCCTATAACTATCAATATAAATGGCATATTTCCACACCCTCATTACAAATAATTAATTTTTTTCATCTTTTCCCTTAAGTTTCTTATAGCTCTACTATGTAGTTGACACACTCTTGATTCAGAAACCCCTAAAACAGCTCCAATTTCTTTTAATGTCAGCTTTTCATAGTAATATAAATTTAAAACAGTTCTATCTTTTTCATTAAGAGATTCTATTGCTTTAGCTAATATCTCTATCTGTTCCTTCTCTTCATAACTTTGTTCAGGGCTTGGACTATTTTTATCTTCAATAATTCCCATAATAGTCATATCTTCATCATCGGAATATACTATATCTTCTAACGAAACAACTGATATATAGTTAATATAATTTTCTATTTCTCCAACTTCACATATTGATAAGTTCATATGTTTTGCAATTTCATCAATTGACGGTTCTCTACAAAGTGTTTTTTGTAGAGTTTCTACTGCTTCATTATATCTATTTAACTTATCCATAGCTCCTTTAGATATAGGTCTGTTCTTTCTTATTTCATCAATTATTGCTCCTCTTATTCTTATAGATGCATATGATGAAAACTTCATGCCTTTAGTTTCATCATATTTAGAAATAGCATCTATTAATCCAATCATTCCATATCCTACTAAATCTTCGTATTCCATATTTTTATTTTTTCCTAAGCTAATACGTGAAGCTATGTATTTAACTAATGGTATACATTCCTCAATAATTTGTTCTTTTCCCTCTAATAGATTTAAGGTGGTCATAAATACTCCTCCTTTTATACAAGTCCCCTTTGTTTTCTCATTTGTTCAAATACTTTTTGAATAATTTTATCTCTTGTTCTTTCTGATATTTCCTTAAACTTTAATCCACATATATATTCGCCTGTATTACTCTTTTCAACTCTTACAACTTCTCCAACTATTTGTACCTTTTCAGTTTCAGCTATAAAAATATTTACTGTTACTCTATCTCTTAAAGATAATTTTTCTTCTATCTTTATCTTCATGCCTCCACCACTTAGGTCAAGAATAATTCCCTTTTTCCATACTTCTTCTCCATTATCATTTTGCAGCTTATAGAAAGCATACTCTACCATATCAACTCTTACATAATTTCTTCTTTGTATTTTACTTATGTTGTATGGTTTTGACAACTTATATAAATTTAATTTTCCCTCCCTAGTTCTTCCAAGTACTCTACAATTAAACTTATAATAACTACCACCATCTACATAATGTTCCGCCTCTATTTCATCATTATCATTCATAGTAAGATAAATACCATTATTAACAGGAATATCTATTAAAATATAACTTTCTGTTACATCCTGTAGGTTACTTTTATAAAATACCTCTCCCTCTAAAATTTGAATGTTTCCATTAATCTCAAGTTTAAATTTTTTCATTTCCTTACTCCCCCTCTAAGAAAATAAACTGAACAGTTTTTTAAACAACCCTTCCGCTCCCATATTTTCTACACTCGCATTTCCTATTAACTTATTTGATATTCTTTCTATTGATTTAGATGCATCGCATTTTGGATGTAATATTGTAAAGGGGACTTGTGCCCTTACCCCTTCAACTAATTTTCTACAGCTCTTTTTAGCTTATTATAAGTTTCTTCTCCATCTTTAATTGAAAAAGCTCTATTAACTATTACATTTGCGGTATTTGTTAATTTAAAATGATCTGTAGCCTTTATTAAGCTATAAGCATCAGTTAAAGATGTTGGTTCTGGTGTAGTTATTACTATTGTTTCTTCTGAACAAGCTATAAATGCAAGTACATTTTTATTAATTCCTGCACCAGTATCAATGAATATATAATCATATTTATCTAGGCTAGTTAACTTTTCTATAAAGGCTAACCTCTCCTCTTCTTCTAAGTTTTCAATATAGTTTATTCCAGAGCCTCCTGGTAATAAATTAATTCCATAGGGTCCTTCTACAACTACTTCATTTATATCCTTCCCCTCTAGAAGATCAAAAACATTATAACTAGGCAGTACTCCCATTAAAACATCATCATTTCCCATCCCTATATCTGCATCAAAAATCAATACTTTTTTCCCTTTTTTATGAAGAGTTATTCCCATATTAACAACAAAATTACTTTTACCTACTCCACCTTTACCCGATGTTATAGTAATTATTTTTGCCTTTTTCTTTGAGTTATCCTTATTAGCTAATCTTCTTAAGTTTTCCGCTTGATCTAGCATAAGGATTCCTCCCCGAATATAAACTTCATTAAATCATCCTTTGATGGATTTTTTATATCATCAGGAACATTTTGTCCTGTTGCAATATATCTTATAGGCTTTTGTGACCTTTTACTTATGTTATAAATAGCTCCATAAGTAGTTGTTTCATCTAATTTAGTTATTATAATATTGTCATAATTTAAATACTTATATCCTTGTAATATAGTCTCTACATCTCGATTCTTAGTTGTTGCACTTATGACCATGCTCACACTGTCAGGCTTAGCTTTTTCTGTAAATGCTCTTAATTCAGAAATTTGCATTGTATTTTTACTACTTCTTCCGGTAGTATCTATTAAAATAACATCCATTCCCTTTAAAGCCTCTATAGCCTCTTCCATCTCTTTAATTGTAACTACAACCTTAAATGGAATATTCATTATTTCTGCATATGTCTTTAATTGTTCAACAGCTCCAATTCTATATGTATCTACTGTTATTAATCCTACTTTCTTTTTTTCTATCAAAGATAACTTTCCTGCAAGCTTAGCTATAGTTGTTGTCTTTCCTACTCCAGTAGGTCCTACTAAAACTATTCTTCCTTTTAAATTCCCTTCTGATATTTCAATGTCTGCATTAATAACTTCTTTTAAGGAATTCTCTATGTGCTCAATATCTATCCTATCTTTTAGCTCATTATAAAACTCTAAGTCTATATCTATTTTTTCTAGTACTTCCTTAATAGGATCCCTTTCTTCTTCCTTAGTTGTATTTTTTATTACCTTATTTAGAAGTTCCTTCATCTCTTTTACTTCCGCTTCTAGTTTTTCTTCCTTCTCCTCTTTAGTTGAAATACTAGGCTTTGAAACTTCACTTTGCTTATTTTCAATTTCTTGTTCCATTATCTTTCTTATATCATTTATTGAACTTTGAAAATTTTCCTCAGTTCCCTTACTTGAGTTCTCTACAGCAGCAGTTACTTCAATCTGCTTTTCAGAAAAAAGTCCCTTAAATCCTGGTTTTCTTACTTTTCTTTGGCTTACTATTATAGCATCCTTTCCCAGTTCATACCTTATTCTTGTAAGAGCCTCATTCATATTACTGACTAAATACTTTTTTATTATCATCTACAGTGTTACAACTCCTTCAGTACGAATTTCAACATCATTTGGAATTTCATTTAAAGAAATAACCATTATATGAGGAAATGCCATTTCTATTAATTTTCTAAATACACATCTTATATTTGGTGATACCAAAATTACTGGTTGGTTATTATAGAAATATACTGATTCTATAGTATCTCTTATATTATTAAATATTCTTGTTGTAGTATCGGGATCAATTGTTGGGAATGTTCCTTGAATTGATTTTTGTATATTTGATGCTACTAATTCTTCTAGCTGAGGATGTAATGTTACAACAGTAACTGCTCTATCTTCATTTATAATTTGATTACATAGTTCTTGCAAGAGAGAATCTTACATATTCAGTTAATAATTCAATATCCTTTGTATTTCTTGAATTATCAGCAAGAGATTCCATAATAGTAACCATATCCTTTATTGGAACCTTCTCTCTTAATAAGTTCTGTAATACTTTTTGTAATTCTCCAATAGTTAATAGATCTGGTATTAACTCATCAACTACAGCACTGTATTTTTCTCTTGTGTTGTCAACAATTAACTTAACCTCTTGTCTTCCTAACAATTCATAAGAATGTGCTTTTATTGTTTCAGTTAAATGTGTAACCATAACTGTTGTTGGATCTACTACAGTTAATCCTTTAATCTCTGCTTCCTCTCTTTGGTCTTTATTAATCCATACAGCTGGAAGTCCAAATGTAGGTTCTATTGTCTTAATTCCTGGTATATCTGAATTGTCACCTGTAGGGTCCATACATAATAACATATTAGGCATAAGTTCTGATGAAGCTATAACTGTTCCTCTTATCTTTATTACATATTCATTGGTTCTAAGTTGTAGGTTATCTCTAATTCTTATAGGTTGTACAACTATCCCCATTTCAATTGCACACTGCCTTCTTACAGAGGCAATTCTTTGTAACAAATCTCCTCCAGTAGTTTCATCTGCTAATGGAATTAATCCATAACCAATTTCAACTTCCATAGGCTCAACGGATATAAGATTCATTACATTCTCTGGCTCTTTTCTTTCCATCTCAACAATTTCATCTTCTTCCATAGCAATTGCTAATTCCTGCTTTTTATTTTCTTCCTTATAAAGAAGATATGTTAACACTCCCATAGCAGCTGCTGCTAGAAAGAACGGAAGCTTTGGCATACCTGGAATAATTCCAATAGAAAACATTAATATTGTTGCAATTCCTGTTACCACTGGGAAAGCCGTTAACTGATTAGCAAATGTTTTACCAAAGTTATCTCTGCTTCCTGAACGAGTTACCAAAATACCTGATGATGTTGATATTAATAATGCTGGTATTTGTCCTACTAACCCATCTCCTACCGTTAAGATTATATATTTGCTTGCAGCATCACCAGCACTCATATTCTTCATCATAACTCCAATTATAATTCCACCAACTATATTTATAAGAGTTATTATTATACCTGCAATGGCATCTCCCTTAACGAACTTAGATGCTCCATCCATCGCTCCATAAAAGTCTGCTTCTGATTGCAAGTCTTGTCTTCTAATTTTTGCTATTGCTTCATCTATAAGCCCTGAATTCAAATCTGCATCTATTGACATCTGCTTTCCTGGCATTGCATCAAGAGTAAATCTTGCAGATACTTCTGCTACTCTCCCAGCACCATTTGTTATAACAATGAAATTAACAATAACTATAATTATGAATATAATAATACCAACAACATAGTTTCCACCTACTACAAAATCTCCAAATGCAGTAATAATACTCCCTGCATCTGCTTCTGTTAGTATTAATCTTGTGGAGGATATGTTAAGTGCTAATCTAAAAAGTGTAGTTACAAGTAAAAGTGTAGGGAACACTGATAATTGCAATACATTTGTTGTAAACATTGTTATAAGCATTATTACAACTGAAAGTGTAATATTCAATGCTAATAAAACATCTAATACACCCTTAGGCAATGGAATAATAATCATAAGAACTATTCCTATTACACCTATAGCTACAAGCACATCTAAATTTTCTTTTAAATTCATCTTTTTATTATTTATAGGTGACAAATTCATCCCATCCTTTATCTAAGCAAAGTCTTACTTCTTATTTTTTAGTTTATATACCATAGCTAGAATCTCTGCTACAGCTTGATACATTTCCTGGGGTATTTCTCTGTCCAATTCTACCTCTTTATAAATCATTCTTGCTAAAGGTTTATTTTCCATTATAGGAACATCATTTTCCTTTGCGACTTCTTTTATCTTTAGTGCTACTAAATCTGCTCCCTTTGCCACTACTTTAGGAGCTTCATTATTTCCTTCTTCATACTTTAAAGCTATTGAAAGATGTGTTGGATTTGTAATTACAACAGTTGCATCTGCTACAGATGCCATCATTCTTCTTGTTGCCATCTCTCTCTGCTTTTGTTTTATTTTACTTTTAATCTGAGGATCTCCCTCCATTTGTTTATACTCTTCCTTAATTTCTTGTTTTGTCATTCTTAAGTCCTTTTGGTGAAACCTAAATTGAACAAAGTAATCTGCAGCAGCAATTATTACTAAAACTAAACTTACTTGAAAGAATATACCTACAACTAAATCCTGAACTTGTCCCCCTAAAGAAGGCAGATATGTATTAGATATTTGAAGGATTTTATCATAATTGTCTCTAACATATAAAAAACCAATAAAACCTATTACTGTTACCACTGCAAGATTCTTTAACAAATCCACAAAACTCTTTTTAGAAAACATATTTTTAAAACCAGAAATAGGATTTAATTTACTAAATTTTGGTTTTAGAGGTTCTCCTGTAAGTAAAAATCCCGTTTGCATTAAACTTGCCACTATTCCAGCTATCATTATTGGAATAACAACTGGAAGTATACATAACCCAGCTTTCAATAATATAGTAATTACTATGGATTTTATGCTCATTTCATTTATATCTTGAAGCATTCCAGACTGAAGGAAATATATCATAGTATCTTTTAAATTTCCTACTATCATACTACTTAATAAAAGTATCACTAGAGTACAAGTAACCATTGTTATTGCAAGTCCAACATCCTTACTTCTAGCTACCTGACCTTTTTTTCTAGCTTCACTCTTTTTCTTTGGTGTAGCTTCCTCTGTCTTTTCTTCTTTTGCAAATATAAGCACCATAGGTGCCGCTGGTAGTACCTTTAACATTTCCTCTATAATATCTGGTATTAAATTAAATGCATAGGATACTATTTTTATCATTATAGGTAATAATGCTATAAATGTTAGTAATCCAACCACCATTTTAACTGGCATACCTAAAATCATTACATTAATTGCTGGCACAGTTCTTGAAACTAAAGCCATGCATAAATCTGTTATTATAATTATCAATACCAATGGTATTGCAATTTTCACTCCTATTACAAAATACTCTCTAAAAGCATCTAAAACTACTGAGAAAGTATCTTGAAAAACTATATTTTGCCCTATATTTACTACCTTAAAACTTTGTATTAAACACTTAATTAACAGGTGGTGCCCATCGATAATAAAGAATATTACCATGGAAATAAAATACGATAAATTAGAAAAGGGAGTACTTGTTGTCTCACTACTAGGATCTAGCATATTCATCATAGATAACCCTATTTGGATATCCATGTACCCTCCTGCCATTCTTATAAAATCAAATATCATATTGGCTATAAAGCCTAGTATAACCCCACTCATTATTTCACTTATTACGCTATAAACAAGCATATAGTTGTTATTTATCTCTAAAACGACCTGATAATTTATTCCCGATATTATTGAAAATGACAATATCATTCCAATTGCACCCTTTAGTATTGGTGGTGTTCCTTTGGGAAATAAAGACTTAGCAACCAGGAAAAATGATGTTAATCGTATAAATACAAGTATTAATGCTAGAAAGTAGGCTGTATTAACCACTGCTCTACCCCCTATGTTGAAACTTTAATAATTAATTCAAAAATTCTTCTTGTAAATCCCATAATGGTATGAAGCATCCAATTTCCTAACAATATACCAATAAAGGCTACACCTAACAGCTTAGGAACAAATGTTAATGTCTGCTCTTGAATTTGAGTAGTTGCTTGAATAATACTTATAATTAGACCAATTACTATAGCTACTGCTAAGATTGGTCCAGCTACCTTTAATGCTGTCATAATTGCATCTTTAACTACACCTATAACTAAACTTTCACTCATACTAAATCACCTCACGAAAAGCTCAAAATCAAGGACTTAACAAGTAAATACCATCCATCTACCATTACAAAAAGTAATAACTTAAATGGTAAAGAGACCATAACTGGCGGTAGCATAAACATCCCCATGGACATTAATACGCTTCCAACTACCAAGTCTATTAGTAAGAATGGTAAATAAATTAAGAAACCTATTTGGAAGGCAGTCTTTAATTCACTAATAGCAAAAGCTGGCACAACTGCTGAAAATGGAATATTCTCTGGTGTTAATTCTTCATCTTGCAAATTAGCAGCCTCTACAAATAGTTCTAAATCTTTCTGCCTAGTTTGCTTCAACATAAATTCTTTTAGTGGTTTACCACCTTCTTCAATAGCTTGTTCTTGTGTAATTGAATTTTCCAAGTATGGCTTAATTGCCTTTTCATTCATTTCACCAACTACAGGACTCATAATAAAAAATGTTAAAAACAATGCTAGTCCAACTAAAACTTGATTTGGTATAGACTGCTGTGCTCCCATTGCACTTTTTAAAAATGAAAATACAACAACTATTCTTGTAAAAGATGTTACCATTATAATAATTGAAGGTAATAAAGCTAATACTGTGAAAAATATTAATAGCTTTATATTAGATACATAGTCTCCTGAAGTACCTTCTCCCCCAATGTTTATATTTACACCAGGTAAATCTACTGTTTCTGGGGCTGCACTTACTGCTATTCCTGTAAACCCTATAACTGCTAAAGCTACCAAAAATATTAATAGTGATTTCCTCTTTTTACTCATGCTTATCTTCCTTTGATTTTATTTTTCCCCAAGCCTCTATTGATAAACTTTTAAAATTATTTAATATACCCTCATATTTGTTGTTCATATCCTTTAAAGCTTGTTGTTTTGCTTCTTCTATTTCTGCCAATTCTTCTTCAGTTAATTCTTGTAACTTTTCAGTATGTCCAGTAGAAGTTGATAATACCATTCCCTTTTTCCCTACTTTAACCACTAATATGTAGCCATCCTTAGAAATTTGAACTCTCTCTATTACCTTTACATACTTTTTATTTAAATTTCCGTTAATACCTTTATTGGCATATTTAAACAATATAATCATTAAAGCAAAGATAATTATCATAGATACAATTAACTTAAAAATCATTAATGTAAAATCCATTTATTTTCTTCCCTACTGTGCTAATAATTGATCAAAATAGATATTCACTATTTTACCTTCATCCAATATTTTATTAATATCTTCAATTAGCCCCTTTTTTAAATTTTCTTCATTTTCAGCTCTAAAATCTTCACTCTTTTTTGACATCAAATAAAATAAGGTTGCATCTTTTACTTCTGTAAGCTTACTATTTAATTCTTTTCCTAACTTCTTATTTTTTTTATCATAAGAAATATTCATTGTTGCTTTAAGATAGCTTCTTCCACTTTCATCTGCTAATCTAACCATTATATCCTCTGCCACAGGAACCTTTTCTTCAACAATTGGCTTTTCTACATCACTTGTACTCTGCATATAAAAGTAAACTCCTCCAAAACCTCCTGCACCAAGAACTAATAATGCTAATACTATAACTAAAATTTTCTTTATCCCACCTGATGTGCTTTTTTCATTATCACTATTCTTTTTTGCCATTAAAATCACTCCTTATTATTAGTAACAAGCAAGATGTTTACTCTTCTATTCTTTGCTTTATTTTCTGTACTGTTATTAGGTACTAACGGCTTTGTTTCCCCATATCCTACTGCACTAAATCTATTAGGATTTTGTCCCTTAGCCTCAGTAAAATACCTTAAAACCTTTGTTGCTCTTGTAGCTGACAACTCCCAGTTAGATTCAAATTCTTTTACTCCAACAGGTACATTATCTGTATGTCCCTCTACAATTATAGAATTAGGCAATGTGGCTATAAGTACATTTATTTTATCCAATATTGCTAATGAATCTTGTTTCAAGTCTGCTCTACCTGGTTCAAAAAGTATACTATCTTTTAGTTGAAGTATTATACCTCTCTCATCACTTGTGATTTCAACCGTTGCAGACAAATCATTCTCTTCTACAAACTTTTGTATCTCTTCGTAAGTTTCAACTTGAGACCCACCATTTTCTATCATATCTTCTACAGGTGATTCCCCACCTACTAAAGGCACTTTCCCATTATATAGGTCATATTGTAAAATTGAATCAGCACTTTTTCCAGACATCACTTCATTAAATGCATTGGATAGTTGCTTCAGCTTCTCACTATCTAAGCTAGACATAGAATATAAAAGAACAAAAAATGTTAAAAGTAATGTTATTGTATCAGCATATGTATCTAACCAAGTACTTCCCCCTGAATCATTATTCTTCTTTTTTCTTCTAGCCATGGCCTATGCAACCCCTTCACTATTTTCAGCGTTATTCTTCAAATATTCTAATCTCTCAGCTGGTTCTAAATAAGATATTAACTTTTCTTCAACAATTCTTGGATTTACTCCAGATTGAATTGCTAAAACCCCTTCAAGCATCATTTCTCTTATATTAACTTCTTTCTCACTTTTCTTTTGAAGATTTGCTGCTATTGGATTACAGAAAATATTAGCAAGTAATGAACCATAAAATGTTGTTATAAGTGCTTTTCCCATACCTTGAGCTATTGTTGTAGCATCTGATAAGTTTTGAAGCATTTGTATAAGTCCTATTAAGGTACCTAACATACCAAACCCTGGTGCATAAGCTCCCCATGTACTAAATATTGATGCACCTTGACTATGTCTATTTTCCATTTCTCCAATTTCTAATTCTAATATTTCTCTAATAGTTTCTGGTTCTATACCATCCACTACCATTTGTAAACCTTTCTTTAGAAAATCATCTTCCAAAGTTGAAATTTCATCTTCTAAGGAAAGCAGACCTTCTCTTCTTGCCTTCTTTGATAACTCAGAAAATTGAGTGATTACATTTTGTTCTGAGTATGATGACTCTTTAAAAGCTTGTATGAAAACTTTACCAATCTTTTTCATCTGATCTAATGGTACTGTAATTAATACTGCCGATAAAGAACCACCGACAGTTATTAGCACTGACGATAAATCCCAGAATATCATTAAACTACTGCCTAGCATCATACCATAAATCATCATTCCAATTCCTAGTAGTAATCCTATTCCGGTTAAAGCATCTGACTTTTTCATGTTACTGCCTCCTACAACCTATAAGTAAAAATTCTATTTTTATATCTCAATACTGCATCTTTTACCTCATCAACACTCTCCAGAACTATATATTTCTTACCATTTGTTAATGTAATAAGTGTTTCAGGTACCTCTTCTATCTTTTCTATATGATCTGCATTTAATATAAACTCTTTATTGTTCATACCTGTTAAATCTATCATATCTATCCCTCCACTGGTAGAAGTATAGGTAAGAAGTTAAGATAGAGTAAACTACTTATTCTTAACTTCTTACTCACCTACCTTTTACCTTCTTATCTCTTTAGGTTGATTATATCTTGAAGAATTTCATCTCCAGTGTTTATCATCTTCCCACTTGCTTGGAATGCTCTTGTTGCAACTATCATTTCAGTAAATTGTTCTGATAAATCAACATTTGACATCTCTAACATACTTTGAACACTATCTCCGTATCCTAAGCTATTGTCCTCTCCAAGTGTTCCAACTCCACTTTTTATTGTAGGGTCTCCAGAGTTAACTGATGAACTATATAAGTTTCCACCCATCTTAGTTAAGCCTTCTGGATTTTTGAAGGATGCCATAGCTATTTGTCCAAGAGCTGCTACTCTACCATCCTCTAAAATACCATTTATAATTCCTGAACTATCTATTGTATAACTCTTAACTCTTAATTCTGTTTCACTTCCTGGTAACTTTACCTTATCTGGAATCTTAAGAGTTTTTAATGAGCTATCATATGCTTTTAAATCTTTTGTACCATCTACAAAGTTTACTGTTCCATCATTATCTAAACTTTGAACTGGAGTACCACCATTAGTTATTTCAGATTCTGTCCCTCCAATTTCCATTGGATTACCTGTAACGCTTATTGATTGGTTTATACTTGCTTCTCTTAATGCGTTATTTAATGCATTTTCGATTCCCTTAGCTGATACTGCTCCTTGAGTTACAAAGTCTCCATTTATTGTGATTGTTTTATTCTTTTCACTAATAGAAACACTTGATTTTGTTCCGGCACTAATATTTCCTGTAACTATCTTATACCCATTTAGAGCAGCTCCATCACTGAAGTTAAATTCCAAACCTAATGCTCCAACCATAGCTGGTGCTTTTAATTCTTCGCCACCTTCAACTTCTTCACTTGTAAGACCTGTATATATCTTACCTGATCCTGATATCTTTACTCCTTTGTCAGTATCTGCAATTAACCCCTTTTCCTTTAGCTTCTGATTTATCTTATTTTGTAAGTCATCCTTTTTAACAGCATTTGCAGACATAAAGTTACCTTTTAATATAATCTTATTTTCAGTTGTGTCTACTTCAACAGATAACTCTTCTTCATTAACATCAGCTATAACAATTTGGTAATTATCAAATGAAGACTTTTTATTACCTATTAACTCTGGGAACTCTAAAGTAAATCCATTACCAAATTCAATGTCCTTAGGTTTTTGTGCATCCACACCACCAGATAATTTCATTGTAATATCTCTTGAATCTATTGTTGTTGATCCAGCGTTAGTTTGCTCATACCTTCCACCAAATGTTAGGGTTGTTCCTGAAATACCATTACTCTTTAATGCATTTGCTACTTTATTGTTTAATTGAGTAAGCTTATCTGTACCGTCTGCTACTCCAGTTAAATCACCATGTATCTTAATTGACTTACTTGTTTTATCAACTGTTACACTTATGTCTCCTGTTGAATCTCCAAAAGATACTGTATATCCATTTAAAGCTGCTCCTAATCCTGTAGTCACAGTTAAACCACTAAAGTTAGCTGCTCCAGATCCATCTTTGTTTTGTAAAGTTGCCTTTGGCTCTTCAGCTACAACAGACTCTGATGTTTGTCCAGTTATTTGAGTTAGATTTTGTGCTGAACCCGTTACACTCTTAACACTTTGATTTATCTTAACATCAGATAAAGCTCTATTAATTTCTGTCTTTATTCCATCAGCACTTAGTGCACCTTTATTAATAAAATCACCATTTATTAATATCTTCTTTACATCTGAATTAACTTGTACACTTAATGAATCTGCTGCTACTTCTCCTATTTCAAAAGTATATCCATTTAAGGCATCCCCTTCAGTTAATTGGATAGTAAATCCTGCAACTGTTACTGCTTTAGGCGCTGAAGCATCAGAACCACCTAATATTGAATCTGAACCTAAATTAGCTAATGAAATAGGTGTACCAGATACAGATATTTCTTGAGAAATTCCACTTGCTGATAATCCTTTATTTACTGCCGATTCAATTTGTGCAGCTGTTAAGTTTCCTGTTTCAGAAAAATCTCCATTTACTATAATTAACTTTTGAGCTTTATCAACATCTGCAGAAGTTACTGTTCCAGGTCCTACTGAACCTAATACAACTTTATATCCATTTAATTGAGAACCAGGTCCAAATTTAAAATCTAGTCCTGCTGCAGTTGTGTTATTTGGCTTTTAGGATGTAGCTGGCATTGAGCTATCATCATTTGTTAATGAGTAACCCATTACTCTATATCCATCACCAGTTAAAAGGTTTCCTTCACTGTCAAGTATAAGAGAACCATCTCTCGTATACATTATTTCGCTTCCTGAGTTAGCAAGAGATTGTTGTGTAAGAGTATGTGTACCTGCTCTATGATTAACCTCTAACTGACTATCCCCATATATTGATGGTCCATTACTTACCATGAAGAATCCTTCACCATCAATAGCTAAATCTAATGCTCTTCCTGTTGATTGCAAATTTCCTTGTGTCATAACAGCATCAATACTTGCAAGTTGAACTCCTAAACCAACTTGGCTTGCATTAGTACCACCTTGATTTTGCGAAGGAGCCATTGCATTAGATACATTTTGATTTAACATATCCTTAAATCTTGCCCTTGAAGATTTAAACCCTGTTGTATTTACATTTGAAATATTATTCCCTATAACATCTAATCTTGTTTGATTTACTTTCATTCCACTTATACCGGAATACATTGATCTTAACATTTGATTGACCTCCTAAAACCCCATTATTTTGCTTACTTCTATCGTTCCATAAGCATAGGCCTCCATATATATTGGTCCAGCCTATAACATTACTACACTATCAATATTGGTGAACACATTATCTACAGCTCTTTCCTTTTCCACAGCTGTAATGACAGTTCTATTTTCAATACTTGCTACCAAAGCAACATCCTTATAAAGCATAACTGCATTTCTAGACCCCTTATCAGCAGCTAAATCAAATCCCTTTCCTATTACTTTCATATCCATTTCAGAAAAGTTTATTCTTTCTAATCTATCTGCTGCATGCTTTGAAACAGTATATCCATTATTCTCAATTGTCTTATTTAAAACATCTTTAAAAGAATTTCCAGAGCTTTTTGAATTATTTATAGGTTTATTAACTTGAACACCACCTATATTTCCTACTGGATAGGCTCGTCCATTCACTATTCTATAACTCATTTCTATCCCCTAACTTTCTTTACTCCTTCTCATTTCCATCTTCTGTTTCAGTACTTGAAAAATCTCCAACCTTAGTTACATCTGAATAATTAAATTCTTTTATTTCTCCAGATTCTAATTCAACTCTAAGCATTATGTTACCATTTGAATCTTTATAAACTCCCTTAACCAAACCAGATAAATCTTCCTTTTTTCCTTCTGCATTTGTAGTTGTTAATTCTACATTCTTATTTATAAATGATGTAGCTACTAAGAACTGCATATTTCCTTGTAAACTTGTTAAAGGTGGTATTGAGTAATCTGGTACATTTACAACAGATACAATTTTGTCTATTGGAAAAGTCATTACTTCATTTTTCCCATTTACATTTACCTCAAGAGATATATTAGTACCGCTTGCTGTATTAGTTACACTTTGAACAACTCCTGTATATGGCATTCCACTATCATCAGTTATGCTAACTGTCACACCTTTACCAATAAGATTTTGATTTGCATAATTAGACATAGTTGTATTTAAGTTAGACATTTGTTCCATAGATGCAAATTGAGCTAACTGTGATACATATGCAGTAGAATCAATATCAGCTGTTGGATCTTGATTAGCTAATTCTGCTGCTAATATTGTCAAGAATGCATTTTTGTCCATTTCTTCTCCAGGTTTTACTATCTTAGTTCCCCTGTCTGTTCTATTAGCACCATTGTAGTTTATACTACTTAATCCAGGCATATAATCTCCTCCTATGCCAACATATTAATATTACTTAACATATCGACTTCATTTTCTTCAAATTCATCTTCAATTAAAGAACTATTAACTTCTATCTCTTTATTAAATGGTTGTTTTTCTCTTCTGTCTTGGTTAAAAGCTTGTCCTTGGAACTCTTCTTTAAAATATGTAGTATCTTCATATAAACTTATATCAACCTGTTGAATCTTGATATTTTGCTCACCTAAATACCTTTTTATATCTCCTAGGTTTTGAGACAAAATACTATATGTTTCTTTTGAAGATGCTTTTAGATTGGCTTTCATAATTCCATCTTCTTGAACAATTCTTATAGCAACCTCACCTAAATCTTTTGGATTAATTCTTACCACAAGCTCTTTTATATTATTAGAAGTCATATACTTCACTGATTTTACTATATCCTCAACCATATTTCCTCTATTAATCACTTTAGGTACCTCTACCTTTTCAACATTACTTGAAGAAATATTATTACTCATAAGAGTAAACTTTGTAGTAACTTTTTTATCTTCTCCATCATTAATAATTGAATTTAACACTTTTTCTTCATTATCAAATGACTTTTTGCTAAATTCTGAACCATTATCAGATGCCTCTTCCTCTACAACTGGAATATGGGTAACTTCATCTTCTATTTCTTTATCAACAACAATATTGGAGTTACTTTCAGCTACGTTTATTTTTTCCTTAATAATGCTTTTTAATCCAACAACACTTTTTTCATCTGAATTAGGTATATTTGAAGATAAAATATTATTAAATACCTCAATTTCATTTTCCAACTTACTTAAGTCTTCTTTAAGAACTTGATTATCTAAGTTAGGCATTATATCCTCATCTAAAACACGTACAAACTCATTAAGTATACTTTGAATATCCTTCAAGTTATTTTTATCATTAACTATTAAGTTTTCTCCTAAATCAATGACAAAATCAGTTTCTTTAATAAAAGTATTATTGATTGATTCCACAACTTTTTCTGAATTTATTGTTTCATTTGGGAGCTTTTCAACAATAGATGGTAATAATGAAATAATTAAAGATAATTGTTCCATTAAATTTTCTGGTATTTCTTCAACCTCTTCATCCATAACATCAATAACTTCATCTACATCTTTTTTAGTAATATTATTTTTCTCATTATCTAACACACTTTTGAATGATTTATCCTCTTTAACATCTTTAGGTAGGGTATTATCAGTTGGTTTATTTACCATTTTAATTAAATCAAGATTTATCCCCTGTATCATTTATTCACCCCCTTTCAAATTCCTCATATATGCATATAGGGCAAATTCATCATTATTAATTTGTTCTATTCTATCCTGTTCTTTAATAAAAGCCCTATATTGCTTTTCCTTTAAGGTTTCTACTATCTTTCTATCAACTTGTCTTTGTTTTAAATCAATTCTTCTTACCTCTACTTCTCTTGATTTAACAACAAGTTCCTTCTCTTTATTTTTTATTCCAGACTCTAAAGCTAAAAGATAGTTTCTTTTTATCTTTTGATAAATAACATCTTCACCAGGTCTTATACCTTTGTATTTATCATAACTATCTCTCATATTACTAAGTTCATTTTCAGTAATTTGTTTTTGTCTTTGACTCTCAGTAAAAAGCCTTTTGCTCTTTTTCTTCTCTAATTTCAAGAAGTTTTTGTAAACTAAATTTATATCCAGATGCCATATCTCCCCCCCCTACTACTTAAACATTGAGGTTAAAATACTTATACTTTCGTTAAAGGGAGAACGCTCTGTAATTCCTTGTCTTAAATATTGCTCTAGCAAATCATGATATGCTATAGCTTTATCTATTTTAGGATTACTACCTTTTACATAAGCACCTATATTAATTAAATCCTCTGAATCTTCATATGTAGCAAGTAAATCTCTAGCCATAGATGCTGCCATCTTATGATTTTCATCTGCTATAGAAGACATAAGTCTACTAACACTATGCAAAACATCTATAGCTGGATAATGATTTTTCTGAGCTAAAGCTCTTGATAAAACTATATGTCCATCAAGTATACCTCTTACAGCATCAGCTATAGGTTCATTAAAATCATCTCCATCAACAAGAACCGTATAAAAAGCCGTTATTGATCCCTTATCAGATGTCCCTGCTCTCTCCATAAGCATAGGCAACTTAGCAAAAACTGATGGCGTATATCCTTTTGTAGCTGGAGGTTCGCCAATAGCTAAACCAACTTCTCTTTGAGCCATGGCAAATCTTGTTACAGAATCCATCATTAATATAACTTTCTTTCCTTGGTCTCTAAAATACTCCGCTATTGCAGTTGCAGTTAAAGCCCCTTTTAATCTAATAAGAGCTGGTTTATCTGAAGTAGCACACACTACAACTGACTTCTTCATTCCTTCTGGCCCCAAATCTTTTTCAATAAATTCAAGAACCTCTCTACCTCTTTCTCCTATAAGAGCTATAACGTTAACATCCGCCTCTGCTTCCCTAGCAATCATACCTAATGTAGTACTTTTCCCTACCCCACTACCTGCAAATATACCTATTCTTTGTCCATCACCAACAGTTAAAAACCCATCTATAGCTCTTACCCCTGTAGGCATTACATCCTTTATTCTTATACGAGATAGTGGATCTGGAGGAGAGTTTTCAAGAGAATATCCCACTCCTGAAAGTTCCTCTTCTCCATTTATAGGTTTCCCTAATCCATCTAGTATTTTTCCAAGCATATCATCTGAACACGTTACTTCTAATGGTTTATTGGAAGGAATAACTCTACATCCTGAGGCTATACCATTTAAATCTCCTAAAGGCATTAAGATTACAAAATCATCTCTAAACCCAACCACTTCACTATGCACAGGTTTTCCATATTGATTAAATATTGTACAAAGTTCACCAACAAAAGCCTTTATTCCTTGTACTTCAATTGTTAAACCTATTACTCTCTTTACAACTCCTTCTGAATAAACAGTCAAAGTTTCATTTACCTTATCAATTAATTCATCAAAATCTATATTCAAGAATGTCACCTACATTTCTATGATGATAAAGCCTCTTCTATTGCCTTTAAACTTACATCTATTCCAACTTCTACTTTACCGCTAGCCTTTTCTATAATTGCATTACCTAATGAAACTCCTTCATTTGGTAAAACAAATATTTCTCCACTAATTGAATAGTTAGCTTTCCACACAGGAATATGTTCTTTAATAGATGACACATATTTAGGATTGCATTTTATGACTAAATTTTCTTCTCCCTTTGACAGTCTTATGCCTTCCTCCAAAATTTCACTTATTCCATCTTCATCTGTAACTTTTTGTCTAATTACTTTTTCAGCTATAGCAATAGAAAGTCTAATTATTTCTGCTTTTTTACTTTCTAAATATCTAATATAATCTTCTTTAGCACCTTCTAAAATTTCATCTGCCTTTTTTATTGTTTCAGCAGCTTGTCTCTCTGCTTGAGGCAATATATTTTCTATAGCTTCTTTTTTTCCATCTTCATATCCGTTTTCTTTTCCTTGAGCATATCCTTTTTCATAGGCTTCTCTCTCCATAGCCTGCGATTCTTCCAATGCCTTATACATTATTTCATCTTTTTTTCTTTTTGCCTCTAAGACAATACTATTTCCTATACTCTCATAATTACTTAATATGTTCTCTATTTCTTCTATTGTTTTACCACTTTGTTTACAAACAATATCTTCTTTATCATCTTCTATATCAAGACCTTTTACATATTCAGTTGATATAACCTTACTATTAGAACTTAATGCTTGATTTTTTCTTATAAGATTATACGATAATTGCATCTTCTCCACCTCTTGAGATTATTATTTCTCCTGCTTCGTCTAACCTTCTAATTATTGCAACAATACCTTGTTGAGCTTTTTCTACATCCATTAATCTTACAGGTCCTAAGAACTCCATATCTTCCTTCAATGAAGCAGCAGCTCTCTTTGATTGATTTTTGTAGATAACTTCAGCAACTTCTTCTGAGCATCCCTTAAGAGCAAGTGCAAGTTCTTTAGCTTCCACTTCTCTAAGAATTCTTTGAATTGCAACATCATCAAGAGTAATAATATCTTCAAATACAAACATAGAACTCTTAACTCTATCAGCAAGTTCAGCATCTTCTCTTTCAAGGCTTTCTGTAATATTTCTTTCAGTAGTTCTATCTACTTGATTTAATATATCAACTAAAGTTTCTACCCCACCTAAAGTAGTCATTTCTGTTCTTACAACTGAAGATAATTTACTCTCTAGTACCTTCTCTATTTCCTTAATAACCATTGGAGAAGTTGTACTCATAGTTGCTATTCTATATGCAACCTCACTTTGTGTCTCTTCAGGTAACTCAGCCATAACCTGTGCTGCCTTCTCTGGTTGAAGATAGCAAAGTATCAAAGCTATTGTTTGGGGATGTTCATAGGTTATAACATTTAAAAGCTGGTGTGCATCTGCTTTTCTTGCAATTGAAAATGGCCTATATTGCTGAGTAGCTTCTGATACTTTTTCCAAAATCTCATTAGCTCTATGAGGACCTAATGCCTTTGATAAAAGTTCTCTTGCATAATCCATACCACCTTCGATTATGTACTCCCTGGCTTTATTTATTTGTAAAAATTCATTTAAAATTCCTTCTCTTTGCTCTGAAGTAACAGAAGTAATATTAGCAATTTCATATGTTATCTTTTGAATCTCTGCTTCTGGTAATTTTTTTAGTATTCCAGATGATACTTCTGGCCCAAGGGTTATAAATAATATTGCTGCTTTTTGTACTCCAGATAGCTTTGCATCTTTAGCCAAAACTTATCACCTCTCATTTTCAGATAACCAAGATTTTATTATGTCTACAACTTGATCTGGTTTATCTTTTGCATATTTCTTTATTTCACTTTCTATATGTGATTTTTCATTTTTCACTTCAAAATCTATTGGAGCAAAACTTATTGCTTCTTTACTCGGTATCGAATCATCTATAACTACATCAAGAACTCTCTCGTCCACTTTTTCTTTTCTCTTTTTAATTAGTATTATTAAAACAATAATTCCAGCTACAATTCCTAAGGCTATTGCTCCCCACATAATAAACTTATTTCTCTTTTCTTTGGCAAGCTCAGCATTAAACTCATCTATTTGAGCTTGTGCTTCTTCCTTTATTGTAGGGTCAAACTCCATACCAACTAAGGATATTTCATCTCCTCTATTGCTATCAAATCCAATAGCAGCACCTATGGCCTTTTCAAACTCAGCTTTAGTTGCCTCATCCAATTTTCCATCAATAAATATTGATGCCGTTAATCTTTTAACTTCTCCTGGAGCTGTTATAGTTACTGTTTCTGTTTTACCTGTATCATAATTCGTCTTTTGCTCTTCTGATCCAGATGAACCAACAGACGTATTTCCTTCTATTGTATTGCTCATATTATTATCAACAGGGCTCTCACTAACTGTGCCTCCATTGATATTATTCCATTCCTTAATTGTTTGCTGACTTACTATTACTTTATTAGGATCTATAATATTTTGAGTTTGCTTTTTAGAATCAAAATCTAAATCCACACTAATTTTAGCTTGAATTCTATTTTTACCTATTACAGGTTCAAGCAAATTAATTACTTCTTTTCTTAACTTTTCTTCATAATTAGCTTCTAATTGTTGATTATTCTGTATTGTTTCAGATGAAACTCCATTTGAGTCATCTGAAGTATTTAAATTCTTTGTCAATAAATTCATCTTATCATCGATGACTTCAATATTTTCCTTAGGAACATTCTCTGTACTAACTGATAATAAAGATACAATTGATTGCACTTGATCATCTGAAAGTTTTGTCCCATTCTTTAGCTTAAGAATAACTGCTGCCTTTCCAGGCTCCTTGTCTTGAACAAACACAGAACTCTTTGCTGGTGTAATATGTACTCTTGCACTATCTACAGGTTCTAGACTTTTTATAGATTTTTCTAGCTCTCCCTGTAGCATTCTAAGTTTTCTTATATTAAATTCTTCATCAGTCATTCCAAAGGAACTACTATCATCCATAAGTTCATACCCCTTACTACCTGATGATAACTGTGAAGCAAGTTTTAGTCTTAATTCATCAACTTGATTCTTATCTACTAAAATAGAATTTCCATCAACCTTCATGTCTACTTTATCTTCAGTTAATTTATTTATAACAACATCCACATCACTAGGATCTAAATTTGAGTATAATACTGCATACTTATTTGAAGATGAATAGACAACTAAACTAATAATTGCTACAAGTACAGCTATAACAGATACTACCATAGCAATTCTTATACCTTTACCAAAGGTTTTAAATTTAGCCCAAAGCTTTTTAAATAATTCCGAAAGCTTTTTCATCACATTGCACTCCTAACTCTTATAACTGCATTCTACTAATTTCTTGATATGCTTCAACTAATTTATTTCTAACCTGAACTGCAAATTGTAATGATGCACTGGCTTCTGCTCCTGCAAGCATAACTTCACTAATATCTATATCTTCACCCTTTACAAATGCTTCTGTAGACTTATCAGCTACTATTTGCTGTTCATTTATCTTATCTAAAGATTCTTTTAATACATTTAAAAAAGCTCTCCATCATTATCTTTCTTCCCCACCTTTATTCCATCTAAACCACTATTAAATATTTCTTCACTTGGAACAAAACTACTAATCCTCATAAATACATCTCCATTCTAACTTGACTACTTACCTATCTCTAAAGCTTTCATAAACATATTTTTATTTGCTGTTAAAGTATCTACATTAGCCTCATAAGCTCTAGTAGATGCTATCATATCTGCCATTTCATTAAGGACGTTAACATTAGGGTATAAAACATACCCATTCTCATCAGCATCAGGATGTGTTGGATCATATACACTTCTTAAAGGCGATTCATCATCCTCAAGAGCTACCGCCTTTACCCCATTCCCCCTTAATTTTTCATCTAAGGCTTCTTGAAAGACAGCTACCTTTCTAACATAAGGCCCTCCATCTTCTGTTCTCGTTGTAGTTGCATTTACCATATTGGATGTAATTGTATCCATTCTAAGTCTTTCTGCTGCTAGTCCACTAGCGCTAATTCTCATTGCAGAAAATGCATTCATTTTTAATTACCTCCACTAATAACATATTTTAAATTTGTCAATTTACCATTTGCACTTTGAATTAATGCATTGTACTTTAATGTATTTGCTGCTTGCTCAACTTTTTCTACATCTAAATCCACATTATTACCATCAGTTCTCATGCTTGTACTATCATCTCTTTTAACAGAAATATTTCCTAAGCTCTCACTATTAGATAAATGTTTTTCATTTGTAGTTTTCATTTGTAGATCAGTCTGACCACTTCCATTTATATTCTCTTCAAAAACAACACTAAATCTTTTATATCCTTTTGTATTAATGTTAGCTATATTATTTGAAATGGCCTTTGCTCTTGTCGTAGAAGCTTTTATACCTTGCTTAATTAAGCTATACGTACTATTTTCGCCTCCCACTAAATTAATCGACATACTACACCCCCATCTTTAGATTCAAATATTGAATTAGTTTAATTAAATTTATAACCAAACTAATAATAAACAAAAAATTATTCCCAATTTATTTATCTATCACTATTATATGTTACAATTAGTTAAATTTCTAGATAATTTAGAGTTTTTTTACATATTTCAAAAAAAACTCTAAAAATACCACAATTTGCCGGACTAGCGTTAATATTTTGACATTTTTTATGTTTCGCTTTTTATTTTTGCATCAAAAAAGAACTATTTAATAAAACATACTAAATAGTTCTCTAATAATCTTACCTAACTCTTTCTAAAATTCTCAATGCATCTTGTGGTAAGTTATTACTTTGAGATATAAGTGCTAGAGATGTATCATTTAAAATTTGTGTTCTTGCAAGTTCAGCCATTTCTAAAGCAATATCTGAATCTCTTAAATTACTATCAGCTCTTTCAAAAACTTGTTCATTTGAACTTATGTTTTCTGCTGTGGTTTCTAATCTATTAGACATAGCACCATATCTACTTCTTATACTAGAAACAGTTTTTATAGATTCATCTACTACTTCCAAGGCACTACTTACTCCCTCTGCCGTTCTAACATCTATATCTTTTAAAGTGTTACCTTTTTCATCTTTTAATATTTCTGTTCTAATATTAAAGCTTGGAATTCTACCTTGTTCTCCTTGCATAGCTCCTACTACAATATTCTTATACATTGGATATTTATTATTAGGAACTCTCTCATCACATAAAAGCTTAACCCCATTAAATTCTGTATTATTGGCTAAATCATCTATATTCTTCTTCATTTCTTCTATTTCATTTTGTATTATTTCTTTTTCACTTTCACTTTTACTTCCATTAGCAGCACTTACTGAAAGTTCTTTAATTCTAGCTAGAGTATTATTTACTTCTTGAAGAGCTCCATCTGCAGTTTGAAGCATTGATGTACCATCTTGAAGATTTCTTTGAACTGCTTGAAGGCTTTTTATTTGTATTCTCATCTGTTCACTTTGTCCAATTTTATTAGGATTGTCTTTTGCAGAATTAATTTTAATTCCTGTACTAAGTCTTTCAATGGCAGATTTATTATTAATTAAATTTTTCTTGTACCCGTTATATATGCTTAGAGAACTCATATTGTGATTAAGTCTCATATTTCACCACTCCAAAAAATTTATTTAATTTATTATCGATAATTTTATAATATACTTTAATATTTTTTACTTTTTTACACAACAAAAAAGGCAAGAAATTCATCTCACCTTTTAATAAACTATGTTAATTATCTAAGAAGTTGTAATACTCCTTGAGGTTGTTGATTAGCTTGAGCAAGCATAGCTTGAGCAGCTTGAGAAAGGATGTTATTCTTAGAGAATGTCATCATTTCCTTAGCCATATCAACGTCTCTTACTCTTGATTCAGCTGCTGTTAAGTTTTCTGAAGTATTATTTAAGTTAGCAGTTGTATGTTCTAATCTGTTTTGAACAGCTCCTAATTTAGCTCTTTGAGTTGAAACATTTTCTATTGCCTTGTTTATTGTTTCAATACTTCCTGAAGCATTTAATGATGATGATACATCAGCTCCATTAATAGTAAACTTAGTACCATTTGTAGTTGTAAGACCTGATGCAGTTAAATCTGCAGTTGCTATTGTTTTATCACCAATAACTATATTGTTACTACCATCTACTTTACCAACTTCTTTTCCATCCTTTAACACTTTAGTGCCGCTAATTTCATAATTACCTGCTGCTAACTCCTTAGCAGTTCCTTTTAATTCAGCCTTAATTTCTTGTGTTCCTGCTGCTGCTGTATCACCCTTAATAGTAAATGTTCCACCATCAGCTATTGCTGTTGTAAATGTTAATTTAGCATCTGCAGGTGATCCACCTGTTCCCTTAGTATCAGTAAATGTAATAACTTTCATAGCGGTATCAATAGTTCCCACTTCTTTTCCAGTACTATCATATACCTTTTTATCTTTTACTGTATAATCTCCATCAGCTACAGTCTTTGCATCACTAGTACCAGCAGCTTTCACAAATGTACCAGTTTCTATTTTACTTGATCCTGAAACTAGATTTAAACTTCCTGAATTCATAGATTCAATTCCTAGTGAAATTGTTTGACCTCCATTAGCTCCAATTTGGAATGTTCCATTAAAGCTACCATCTAATAATGTTTGTTTGTTGAATTCAGTTTGTTCTGAAATTCTATCAATTTCTTGAGTTAAGGCATTCATTTCTTCTTGTATAGCTGCTCTATCTTCAGTAATGTTTGTATCATTAGCTGCTTGAACCGATAACTCTCTCATTCTTTGAAGAATGTTATGAGTTTCATTTAATGCACCTTCAGCAGTTTGAATTAATGAAATACCATCTTGAGCATTTCTAGAAGCTTGATCTAAACCTCTGATTTGTCCTCTCATCTTTTCTGAAATAGCTAATCCTGCTGCATCATCACCAGCTCTGTTTATTCTTAAACCTGAGCTTAATTTTTCCATTGACTTTCCAGCTGAGTTAGTATTAGCTGTCATGTTTCTGTGTGCGTTTAACGCATTCATGTTGTGATTAATAATCATAGTAAATTCCTCCCTGAATTTTAATTTTCGCCATCCTTGGCTTTTTATTTATAAAATACTCTTAAGAGTTTTTTATGCTTAAGCTTTATATTTATATATTCGGATTAGAAGTTATTAACTTTACACTTTTTTCTAACTTTTTATTTTTTCTTACAACCTTTATATTTATTTATCTTTTCTTTCAAATATAACTTTATACTTTTGTATTAAAAAAGTTCATTTTTCCTATAGCACTACCGTAACTTTTATTAGCTTGCTTCTGCTTTCTTAAGGTTATGATTTCTTCTTTTACCTTTTGCTTTTCATTATTTAAAATCTTATATGCTTCTTTCTCAAGATTTAATATCTCCAATTCATCGCATATTTTTTTTAATTCACTTTTATCAAAATCGCAAGCTTTAATCTCATTTAATAACTTTTCCCTATCCTTTATAAACTCTTCATCTATATCACCAATTTTTACAGCTTGTATAAGCATTTCTGTAACATTTTTATATTCCTCTAATATTACCCTTATACTCATACATTAAGCCATTCCTAACTGTGATAATAAATAGGATTGTTGAGAATTCAATTGATTCATCATAGTTTCTAAAGTAGCATACTTAGAGTATAAAGCTTGCTCTTTTTTGCTAAAGGCCTTTTCCATATCTTTCACTTTTCTTTCATACTTTTCAATACTCTTAGTAAGTTCATTATTGGTTACAGTAGTAGTTCCTTCGTAACCAGCTTTTTTAAGTAACCTAGCAGATACAGTCATAGTTTCGTCATACAATATACTCTTTAATCTTTGAGCTATTCCACTCTTACTATTTTTCTCTGCTGATGTTAAATTTTTAGAATCAGTTGGAGTTGCAGTAAATAATCTCATAACTTTATTAGGATCTTCTTCTAATGCTGCAGTTAATTTATTTTCATCTATTGTAAATGTTCCATTTTTAACTCCACCATAGTCTGATACTGGCTTAATCCCAATATCCTCCAAATTAATATCTATCCCATCTACCATTGTAGTCATTGCATTTTTTAGAGAATTTATTATTCTACTTAAATCAGAGTCTCTACTTAATTGTCCTTTTTCAA
>OHKF01000300.1_pt1 | contig 30288 bp, 28 predicted proteins | sample 1568781 | NCBI WGS metagenome assembly OHKF01 (sample SAMEA3879580, study PRJEB24766) | human gut metagenome | biome: human-associated habitat; feature: feces | place: USA | collected 1985/1987
ATAAATACTGTGTGCGACATCATCTTCGCTGATATATGCTTCATAAGCAGCATCATAAATAATTACTGCGCCTATTTTATTAGCATAATCAACCCAGTCCTGAAGCTGCGCTTTTGTAATCGTTGTTCCGGTAGGATTATTTGGGAAGCAAAGATAGATAATGTCCGGCTCTTCTTTTGGAAAGTCTGGTACAAAATCATTCTCTGCGGTGCATGGCATATAGATGACATCACTCCAGGTTTCTGTGGAAGGGTCGTATGTTCCTGTTCTTCCTGCCATAACATTCGAATCTACATAAACCGGATATACAGGATCACACACCGCAATGCGGTTATCCACAGAAAAAATCTCCTGAATATTTCCGGAGTCACTCTTTGCCCCGTCAGACACAAAAATTTCATCTGCTGCAACCTCACAGCCTCTTGCTGCATAATCGTTCTCTGCGATTGCCTTGCGCAGAAATTCATATCCCAGATCCGGTGCATAGCCGTGGAATGTCTCGGCATGTCCCATCTCATCTACCGCTTTATGCATAGCCTCAATGATTGCAGGAGCCAGTGGCTGTGTAACATCACCGATTCCCAGACGGATAATGTTCTTGTCCGGATTTGCTTCCTGATATGCATTTACTTTTTTTGCAATTGTGCTGAATAAATAGCTGCCCGGCAGCTTCTGATAATTCTCATTTACATGAAACATAATTTCGTTCTCCTTCTCTAATTTTCCATCAGTATCACTTTAACATTTTCTTCTTTTAATGTAAAGACCAGCCAAAAAAGCCAGATAAGATCCCTACCCTTCCTGCAGAAGACTTAAGATCATCTGTGCCACCTCGACCAGGCCGGTTCCGTTGTCCATACTTCTTTTCTGAATATATTTATGTGCTTCCTCTTCCGTAAAAGAGTTTCGTGCCATAAGGAGTTCCTTTGCCTTGCGAATGATCTGCTGATCCTCCTGCGAACGGTGTTTCGGCTGCTGCCGCATTCTCCTTCTGCGCCTCTGGATATCTCCCTCCATCATTTCAATTGTCTGCAACAGTTCATGCACTTTCATCGGCATGGAAAGACAGACCAGATTGCTTACCTCTCTCTCCTGAATGGAAGACGGAGAAGCGATCAGAAGCATCTGAAACTCCGGTGGCAGATAATCGTGAATTTCCATATACATCATATCCATAAACCGGCATCCGCAGATCAGTATTCCACACTCCAGATTGTTTACGCTTGCCAGTGCCTGCGCACCAGTAGTACAGACTGCCTGCACGGAATACCCGCTCTGTGTCAATATTTTTTTTATGCCCGCTGCCACTTCCGGTTTCGAAAAGGCAATTACAATGTTACTCACGATCCGATCTCCCGTTAAATCTTATACAGATACTCTTCGATCTCCCAGCCGGTTACCTGCGTACGGTACTGCATCCATTCTGCCTCTTTTGCCTCGATCAGTTTGCTGCTGATATGTTCTCCAAGCACTTCTTTTACAAAAGCATCTTTCTGCAATTCACAGATGGCCTCATGAAGATCGGCCGGAAGCGACTCGATTCCTCTGCTTGCTTTTTCTTCCTCCTTCAGTTCATAGACATTTTCCGGCACTTCTTCCGGTGGCTCAATTTTATTTCTGATACCGTCAATTCCGGCTGCAAGACATACCGCAAGGGCCAGATACGGATTGGCTGCCGGGTCCGGGCTGCGCAGTTCCACACGGGTTTCCTCTCCCCGGGAAGCAGGAATACGGATGAGCGGGCTGCGGTTTGTCGCAGACCATGCAATATAACATGGTGCCTCATATCCAGGTACCAGCCGCTTATAGGAATTTACCAGCGGATTCATGATAAGAGTCACACCTTTCATGTGCTTCATGATACCGCCAATAAAATAATAGGCTTCTTTACTCAGGCCCATTTTTCCATCCGGATCGTGGAAAATATTATGTCCATCTTTGGACAGGGACATATTGATATGCATTCCGGAACCATTAATCCCGTATTTCGGCTTCGGCATAAAGCTTGCAAACAGACCGTGCCGCTTTGCAATTGTCTTAACCGCCAGTTTGAATGTCATGATATTATCTGCCGTCTGCAGTGCCTCATCATACTTAAAGTCAATCTCATGCTGTGCGGGTGCTACCTCATGGTGGGAAGCTTCGATCTCATACCCCATATCTTCAAGTGTCAGCACCATATCACGTCTGGCATTTTCTCCCAGGTCTACCGGACCGAGATCAAAATATCCGGCTTTTTCGTGGGAAAGTGTTGTCGGCTGGCCATTCTCATCCTGATGAAACAGGAAAAACTCACACTCCGGTCCCACATTAAATGTATATCCAAGTTTTTTTGATTCCTCAATCTGACGTTTTAAGATATAACGGGAGTCCCCCGTAAACGGTGTTTTGTCTGCACAGTAAATATCACAGATAATACGTGCTACTTTTCCCTGCTGCGGGCGCCATGGGAAAATGGTAAATGTGTCCAGATCCGGATACAGATACATGTCTGACTCCTCAATCCGTACAAATCCCTCAATGGAAGAACCGTCAAACATACACTTGTTATTCAATGCTTTCTCCAGCTGACTGGATGTAATTGCTACATTCTTTAATGTTCCGAAAATATCCGTAAACTGCAGACGGATGAATTCCACATCCTCTTCTTCCACAATTCTGAAAATATCTTCCTTGGTATATCTGCTCATATACTTTTCTCCTTTTCTGCGTTACATTTGCTGATATATGTTAATACCTGTTCATAAGACATCGGACCGCCAAACAGATCCAGCGCACTTCCAATGGTGACGTTCAGCCGGTTTCTTCCAAGTTGTGAAATTTCTTCCAGATCTTCAAAACTGTGAACGCCTCCGGCATAGGTGATCGGAATTTTTCCCCAGTCTCCCAGAAACTGTGCCAGGGGTTTTTCAATTCCACCGGATTTTCCTTCCACATCCACGGCATGCACCAGAAACTCGCTGCACCGGGAACTCAGTTTTTCCAGAAGTTCATTCGTCACACGCTCTGTGGTAAATTTCTGCCACCGGTCGGTTACAATATAATAGCCCGGTTCTTCTGCATCTGCCCGGTATCTGCACGACAGATCAAGTACCAGGTGTTCCTTTCCCACGGCCTGCTCCAGCCGGTTCAGACAATCATAGTCAATCCGTCCGTCCCGGAAAACAAACGAAGTCACAATCACTGCAGATGCGCCAGCTTCCAGAAATTCGGACGCATTGGCATCGGTAATTCCTCCGCCGACCTGCAATCCCCCCGGATAGGCACGCAGAGCCGCCAGCGCCTGATTTTTGGTTTTTTCATAGTAAGGGCTGTCTTTTGCATTCAGTAAAATGATATGTCCGCCGCGGATTCCCCGGCTCTGATACATCCGTGCATAAAACGCTGCATCCTGCCCGGAAACAAAATTTTCACTTGCCTGATCCCCGGCATCCCGCAGACTGCTTCCGACAATCTGTTTTACCTTTCCGTTGTGAATATCAATACATGGTCTGAATTCCATCCGATTTTGTCCTCTTTTCAAAAAATGGGCATAGAAAGACCCTGCTGAGGCCCCCTTGCCCTTATTGTTGTATATCTTCACTGTTTATGCTGTTTCTCCGCTATCATAACATAATTTTTACTTGACAGCAATCCATTATTTTGCTATCATCATTAAAATTGTTATTGTACATAATAGGTGTTTTGGACGATAACAGACGTTACACAAAATTACATACAAACTACATATAATAGAAGAAAGCGAGGATTTTAGAAAATGGGAACTATTATCGGCGAAGGAATTACATTTGATGACGTTCTTCTGGTTCCTCAGTATTCTGAGGTTACACCAAACCTGATCGATCTGAAGACACATCTGACAAAGAAGATCGTACTGAACATTCCTATGATGAGTGCAGCCATGGATACCGTTACGGAGTCAAAAATGGCGATTGCAATGGCAAGACAGGGTGGTATCGGAATCATTCATAAAAACATGTCCATTGAAGCACAGGCAGATGAGGTCGATAAGGTAAAGCGTTCGGAAAACGGTGTTATCACAGACCCATTTTTCTTATCTCCAGACAATACATTACAGGATGCTGACAACCTGATGGCAAAGTTCCGTATCTCCGGTGTTCCGATCACAGAGAACGGTCGTCTGGTCGGCATCATCACGAACCGTGATTTAAAGTTCGAAACCGATTTCACAAAGAAAATCAGTGAATCTATGACCTCCGAGGGTCTGATCACCGCTCCGGAAGGAATTACCTTAGAAGAAGCCAAAAAGATTCTTGCAAAAGCCAGAAAAGAAAAACTTCCGATTGTTGACAAGGATTTCAACTTAAAAGGTCTGATCACCATCAAAGATATTGAAAAACAGATCAAGTATCCGCTTTCTGCAAAGGATGATCAGGGACGTCTTCTCTGCGGTGCCGGTGTCGGTATCACCGGAAACATGATGGAGCGTGTCGATGCCCTGGTTGCTGCCCATGTCGATGTCATCGTTGTCGATTCCGCACACGGTCATTCCAAAAACATTCTGGAAGCCGTAAAGAAGATCAAGGCAAAATACCCAGATCTGCAGGTTATCGCCGGAAACATTGCAACCGGTGCTGCTGCACAGGCACTGATTGATGCCGGAGCTGATGCAGTTAAAGTTGGTATCGGACCTGGTTCTATCTGTACCACACGTATCGTTGCCGGTATCGGTGTTCCACAGATCTCCGCAATCATGGACTGCTATGAAGTTGCAAAACAGAGCGGCATCCCTGTCATCGCCGATGGTGGTATCAAATACTCCGGCGATATGACAAAGGCTATCGCAGCCGGTGCAAACGTATGTATGATGGGTTCCATGTTTGCAGGATGTGACGAAGCACCTGGTACATTTGAGCTCTTCCAGGGAAGAAAATACAAAGTATACCGTGGTATGGGTTCCATCGCTGCCATGGAAAACGGAAGCAAAGACCGTTACTTCCAGGAAGGTGCAAAGAAACTTGTTCCGGAAGGCGTGGAAGGTCGTGTCGCTTACAAGGGAACACTTGAAGATACCGTCTTCCAGCTGATCGGTGGTATCCGTTCCGGTATGGGTTACTGCGGATGTCCTACCATTGAGGATCTCAAGGAAAGAGGTAAATTTGTCAAGATTTCCGCTGCTTCCTTACGTGAGAGCCATCCACACGATATTCATATTACAAAAGAAGCTCCAAACTACAGTACCGATGATAATAAATAAATCATAATAAATATAATTTGAGGTGAATTTTATTGGGCCCCAGTGAGACAGGTCAATTAATTGCAATAATTATCCTGCTGTGTCTGTCAGCGTTTTTTTCGTCGTCAGAGACAGCTCTTACAACCGTAAACCAGATTCGTATGCGTACCCTTGCAGACAATGGCGATAAACGCGCTGCACGGGTATTGCATGTAACCGGAAATCCGGGAAAAATGTTATCTGCCATTCTGATCGGAAACAATATTGTAAATCTTTCGGCATCTTCCATTTCAACATCCCTTGCCATCCATCTTTTTGGAAACACGGGTGCGGGAATTGCCACAGGTATTCTTACGTTTTTAATACTGATCTTTGGTGAAGTAACACCAAAAACCATGGCAACCATCAAAGCCGATTCTATGTCTTTGACAGTAGCCGCTCCAATAGGACTTCTGATGAAAATACTTACTCCTGTTATTTTTATCATCAACAAGCTCTCTCTCGGACTGATGTTTCTGCTGCATGTCAATATCAAAGATGCACAGAAAAAGATGACAGAAGAAGAGCTCCGCACCATTGTTGACGTAAGTCAGGAAAATGGTGTCATCGAACATGAAGAACGGGATATGATTCATAATCTCTTTGATTTCGGTGATGCAGAAGCCAAGGAGATCATGGTTCCGCGAATTGACATGACTTTTGTTCAGGCAGATGCCACCTATCAGGAAGTACTTGATATCTTCCGTCAGGATATGTTTACACGCCTTCCTGTTTATGAAGACTCGACCGACAATGTAATCGGAATCATCAACATGAAAGACTTCCTGTTACAGAATGATACCCCGGAATTTTCCGTACGAAACCTTCTGCGGGAGCCATATTTTACATATGAGCACAAAAATACTGCAGATCTGTTTCTGGAAATGCGTAAATCCTCCATTTCTCTTGCGATTGTGCTGGACGAATACGGAGTAACCGCAGGACTCATTACTTTAGAAGACCTGTTGGAAGAAATTGTAGGGGAAATCCGTGATGAATATGATGCCGATGAAGAAGACGATATCACCCGGATCAGTGACCGCGAATTTTATGTACTTGGTTCCGCCAATCTCAACGATGTCAGTGAAGCTCTTTCCCTGCACTTTACTTCGGATGACTATGACACCATAGGAGGATATTGTCTGGGTCTTCTCGATCATCTGCCGGAAAAAAACGAAATCATTTTAACAGATAATAATATTCTTCTCCGTATTGACCGGATGGAAAAAAACAGAATCGAACGGATTTATATCCGGCTTCCGGAGCCGCTGGAGGAAACAAGTTCCGAACAAAAGTCTGAAGAATAATCCGTAAATTCTGAGGGCTGCTTTGGCAGCCCTCATTTTTTATGCCAGCAGCTGTCGAAGCCACACACGAAGAGAATCCTCCGTGATCCATTTCGAATCTCCGGCAAGACCTCCCCTTTCTTTTGGAATCAGATTCTGTCCGGCATCCTCAAAATATTTTTTGCTGATAAACCGGCAATGAAACGAAATAATCTTTCCCCTCGGAAAATCTTCATCCAGATCTTTCGGTTTTACCGGATCGGGATCTCCGGAATCCGGTTTCGGATCTTCCCTGTCAGTCCCCGGAGTTTCCGGATCAGGGTCTGTTGGATCAGGTCCTGCCGGATCAGGGTCTGTCGGGTCAGGGTCTGTCAGATCATCTGTGTTCTCCGTCTTCCACACTCCATAAAGATCAATTTTCGGACTGTATCTGATTATCCAGCTGTCCTTTACCACTGCCCCACATTTTAAGTCTGCTTTTTTTGCATCCGGCTTCATTGCCCATCCAACCAGTTTTTTTCCTTTCGTTTTCCACCCGATATTTTCCAAAGGCACTTTTCCATAACCATACGTCATTGTCTGCACATCCATTTCCGTATCATCTTTTGAACTGTTCCGGTGAAAGAAAATCTGCAATTTCTTTTTCTGTCCATAGGCCACACACCGCACATCATTTGTCACATAAAATTCCTGTCTCTCTCTATCCCCGTAACAATCTCCTCTCCATTCTGCAAAATCATATCCTTTCTTTGCTTTTGCTTTTAAACATGCCGTGTATCCATAACAATACTCTCCACCACCGGAAACCGATGCAATCCCTTCCCCTGCAATCGCATCCACCCAGAAAAACAATCCCTGAATTTCTTTGTGGAAATAATTGTGAAAGGAAGTGTATGACTCTCTGCTCCAGCTTTCCGCACCGGAAATTCCCTGATAAGTCGTATATACTTTTCCAGAAACCGGTCCCTGATCATTCATGGTTCCCTGCGCTTTTCCTTTCCTTACCACAATCATACAGGCATCCATCACCATAGACGCTTTGCCTTTATTTAATGCCTGACTTGCCTTTGCATTCAACCGGTCCTTCAGGTCTCCCAGTGTCAGCGCATACAGATTATATTCTGCACCACCTTTTCTGACACGATGCACCGCATACATATAGTTTCCGCCAAGTTTAAAATACATCGTCTGCAGTTTTTTCCCGGAAGAATCCTTTACCGACAACTTCCATCCGATTGTCCGGTAGCGGATATCCGAACTTGCCAGATTTGCTTTGGTTGCATAATAGATCATCCCATCGGTTTCCGAGAACGGGAAAAAGCATACATTATTTCCATACTCCTGATAATAACTGTATGCATTTTCTGATATTCCAGCATAAATTTCTGTCTGTCTGAACGGAAGAAATGTTACCAGCAATGCCACGACCATCCCGAACACCACAATTTTTATCTTTTTTTCCATTAACCGATTGCCACCTCCCAGTATTCACATAATAATCTTCCGTTTTCATCCTGCTGTCCCCCGGTATATACCCCGATAAACTGATATATCTTCTCTCTTTTTGCAAGTGTTTTTGTATAATCCGGAAGTTCCTTTTCCGACGGAAATACACACACCGCTTTCTCCTGCATAGTGATTTGCCTGACCGGACAGTCCTTTTTTTGCAAAAATTCTTTTATCAGCCTGTCCAATTCCTTTCCCCCGAGCTTTCCCTTGGTCCACTTACGCATCAGAACATCCATTTCTTTTTTGATGTTACAGTCAGTCACACTTCCATTGCTCTGATAATACAGCCATTGCGGTGTCAGCAGGTCGGTCTCCTGCCTCTGGCTTCCTGCCATGATGCCCGGATGTGTATCATTTTGTGTATGCGCCGCAGAAGATACATGTTTTCCGTCACACAGCACGGAAAGTAACAGGGAAAACAACATTGCAGCCACACATGCCACAATTGTCAGTGTCAGGATCACTGCATGTTTTCCTTTGGTTGTCAGTTTTCCTTTTCTATTCATACCTCCTCCTCTTGCGGCCATATTTCTTCCGTCTCTGTTTCCTCTTCGATTACTTCCGTCTCTACCAGTATCGTTTTATCGCATGCTATGGACTTATGAAATCCTCCCGGAAGTACAAAATCTTCCGTTACCCTTACCGAAATAACACCCGAAACCATATCACAGCTTTTTACATCAATGGAAACCCTTGATGCCGTATGCAGCTGCTGCCGGATTTTCTGCCGGACAAATGCTTCAACCTCCGTGTCCGACACTCCAGTCGCATAATACCGGTTCAGATGATATTTAAGTACCTGCGAAATACAGTTTTCCATTTCATTTTTTCTTGTGGAAATACTGTAGATACTCAGGCAGGAAACGATTGTATAAACCGCAACCATACAGCCCAGTATTCCTAATATTATGTTTTTCATCGACTCCTCCAGTACCCTTCAAACGCTCCCGTGTCTGTTTCACACAGTGCGCGGCTCTTTGGAATTCCCTTTTCCACAACCACGCCCATTTCCGACACCAGCGCAATCAATACCAGTGCCATCACAACCGCGATTGCCGTGCCTGCGTATTGTCTGATCAGTTCTTTCATCAACAGCCTCCGTTTCCCCAAACCTCGATCATCTGCATAATCAGTCCCTGTCTGGACAGTAAAAACTGTCCCAGCGTGCCCAGAAAAACAACTCCTCCCACCGCAGCCAGTACCGCACCGCCGTATTCTTTTACCACTGCCGCCATATCCTATACCCCCGCAATCAATTGCAGAACTTTTCCGAGTCCTGCCACAACCCCTGTACCAATCATAAATAAAATTCCGCCAATTCCATATTCTTCTATGATCTGTTCCATCCCATCTTCCTCCTTTTACTTTGCATAGCTTACAAATGTATGCTGCCTGTTAATTCCCAGAAAAGCAACTTGAAACGGAAACTGCATTTCAATTTTTGCCATATCAACCCCATCCATTCCATATGGTATCTGACTGACCTGCGAAACGGTTGCCACTGTGGAATTTTCATTAAAAAATGTTACTTTCAGCTGATATCCGGCTTCCTCACTCTGCAAAAAACACTGTCGTACCACACCGGTATTAAAATCACTGTTTTCGATCTCATCAACAATCCGTGCCTGCATATCCTGTGCATTCATTACTTCCATATAGGCTGCCAGAATTCCCATTGCTGTCACCGCCATAAAAAGAGTCAGGAATACTCCCATGAATGCCTTTATGATCTGGCTCATTTTGTATCCTCCTCCCTTTTATCCAAGTCCTGCCCCTGACAGAAATGTCATCATAAACACTGCCATATCCACAAGAAGTTTTAATGACGCTGTCAATACCGGTGCAAGAAACAACAGATACATTCCACTGCTCAGATTTTTAAGCCGTCCCTTTTCTGCGACATCCAGCATCTCCAGATTCCGGTCAATCAGTTCCCCGATCTGCCGGTCTGCCCTGCCACTGTTTCCCATGGAAACGGAAAAGAGCATGCTCATGGCAGAATGTACTTCCGGAATCTGAAAACTTTTCAAAAACCGATGGTAGGGAAGCACGGACTCCGGTTCCATTTCCAGCTGACCAACCAGTATATCCAGATCCCGCCGCAGCACCGGCGGAACATGCTCCTGTGATTTCTGCAAAGCGACCTGAACATTTTCACTCTGCAAAAGCAGTACAATATCCATCAGCCATCCCGGAAATGCACACTTGATACTGCGTACCAGCGTTTTTCTGGCAACCGCCCGTCCTACCCGGTGCTGATTTGCCATCAGAGCAACCAGAAGCAGTGCCGCCGCTGTCATCAGCTGATGTCCAAAATAATATGCAGCTGTTGCACCTGCCGCCGTCACAACAGCCAGAACCACCGACAAACGTTTCTCTTTCCGCTCATCATACCGGTAATATTCTTCTATTTTCTTTGCATCTGCCTCATCGGTATGTCCATCCAGGCCCAGCCAGTCGATGGCAAGATATTTCTGCGCTCTCGTAAAAATCAGATCATCAAGGATCACAACTACAATCGTAAGCACCTGAGAAATCAAATTTTTACTGATATCAATTTCCATAACCGGCAGATATAAAATCATCCCGCATATCAACAATGACGCAGCAATTGACATTACAATATCCACAAACATTTTCCTGCGTTCCTTCATAGAACCACAAATCCGCTGCTCCCATCTCTTTTTATCCGCCAGAAGCAATTCCACCGGTCTTTCTATTGCTCCTCCGTAAATCTCTACATGTACAATAAAATCATGTACATTTTTTATCCGGCTGCAGGCATATTCCCGTTCGATCATCTGCAGGGAATCCCGCATGACATCAGTTTCATCAAATGTCATATGCATATGATCAATGGCGTTTTGGAGAACTCCGCGCATCGGACCATCCACCATCGCCGCATCTACATTCACCAGTGCTCTCTCCACTTTTTCTTCTTTGACGAAAGCATACAACAGCATATCCAGGTACTCGGATACCTCCTCAAATTTTCTCTCGTATACGATCTTTTTTTTGTACCATTTCCGGTGTCCGGAAATCCGAAGCAGCAGAAAACCGCCAATGACAACCGTCGTAATCCAGTGAAGTTTTAAGAGCAGATGCAGCGCATACAATGCCGACAGTACAACCAGATAAATCATGTTTCCACCTCCCTGTCTGCATCCTTTCCAAGCTGCTGGTCCAAAAGGCTGCAAAGCAGCGGGTTGTCAACTCCCTCTCTTTTAAACCGCCGCAACAGCGATTCCGGAAATTCTTTCAGCACCAGTTTTCCATCGGTCACTGCCATAATAATTTTGTTTTTTTGGCCTTCTCTGTCAAAAAAACATACCTGGTCAATATAACGGTACACCTGACCGGCCCCGTTCTTTTTCTTTCGGATCAGAACCCCGACATCCATTGCCTGATAGATATCGTTTTCCAGACGATCCGCATCCACACGCGTTTCAAGCATATTTAAAATCCGGTCCGGGATATTCCGGACATCGTCCGTATGCAGGGTGGTCATTCCCCGTACTCCCGTTGACCACCCTTCCAAAAGGTATTTCACCTCCTTGGAACGCGCCTCCGAGAGCATGATCCATTTAGGATTTAACCGCAGGCTTGCCTTGATCGCATCCGCATAATCAAACCGGTCATTGACCCGCATCTCAATACAGTCTTTCCCCGGATTCGTTACGGAATACCGGATCTCCATGGTATCTTCGATTGTGATGACACGCTCATTTCCCGGAACATACTGGGAAAAAAATTTTACACACTCCGTCTTTCCAATTCCCGGCATCCCGCAAAAAATCAGATTCATTTTCGTCAGCACGCAATTGACCAGTACTGCAAGAATATCCCTGCTGCAATACTGTTCCTGCAGTGCCTTTTCTGCTGTCAGCCGAATGACCGGCGGTGTTTTCCGGATGCTGATACTGCGCCCGGAACGTGCGATCGACTCATGCAGAACTGTCACCCGCAGCTCACTGGTTTCTGCCTCCAGCTCCGGATTCTGCTTGTTCTACAAATGCCAAAGTCATATTCTCATCCACATACGCCTGATTCACCCGGTAACGTTCGTTATAGATATTGGTCAGCCAGATCTCCCGCCCATTGTAATCGACATCTGTGATCTCTTCGTTCGCAATATATTTCCACAATGGACCGAAATACTCTTTTCCAAGTTCCATACAGCCTCCTTAGGGTGTCGGCAGACCGGTATTTTTGTTCGCCTGGTCAATAAAATTTTTCACCAGTGTCTGAAACGCACTCCCGATGGGTCCGCTTGTGTCCGTTCCCACAACGGCTGTAATGACAAGGATCACTGCAAGAATCGCTACCACGGTAATTAAAATACCGCCATATTCCTGAAATATTTCTTTCATATTTTCATTTTCCTCCTGTATGAAGGACGTTCTTATGGGAAACCACAGAAGAATATCTGTGGGCACAAAAAATGCGGCGATTGCATCACATGCATTGCCGTACTGAAAAAAGATATTTTTACTATACCGTTTTTTGGGTTTTTGTAAATAGTTCTTTGGTACTAAAAAAGGACTTCCGCACCGGGAAGCCCTTCTTTTTGCTTTTACCTTAGTCATTCACTCTATTTTTCTGCCAGAAATTTTTCTGCTGCAACCATGCGTACCACAACAACAAATACATTTGCTGCCTGCTCAAGTTCGGCAAGCGACGGATACGTCGGTGCAATACGGATGACAGAATCCTTCGGATCTTTTTTGTAAGGGAACGGGGAACCCGCACCGGTCAGTACCACCCCTGCCTCTTTACACTTTGAAACAATCTCCTTTGCGCATCCTTCCGGTGCCTCGAAGGAAATAAAATATCCTCCAAGCGGATTCATCCATGTACCGATTCCGCGGGATGCCAGTTCATCGGAAAAGATCTTCTCAACAAGCTCAAATTTCGGACGAATCAGATCTGCCTGTTTTTCCATATGTGCCTTGATGCCATCAACATTCTTAAAAAACTTCACATGACGCAGCTGGTTAATCTTATCATGGCCAATGGTCTGAATCGTCAGACGCTTCTTGATATCTGCAATGTTTGTCTCTGAGGAAGCGATTGCTGCAATACCGGAACCCGGAAAGCTGACTTTGCTGGTAGAACAGAATTCAAATACCATATCCGGATTTCCTGCCTTTTTGCACTCCTCTAAAATATCCAGAATCTGTGCCTGGTCCTCTTTGTAGAGATGATGTACCACATAGGCATTATCCCAGAAAATACGGAAATCTGCGGCTGCCGGCTTTAAGGCTGCAAATCTGCGGACCGTCTCATCCGAATAGACCACACCCTGTGGATTGGAATATTTCGGCACACACCAGATTCCTTTTACCGTCTCATCGTTATTCACATATTTTTCTACCAGATCCATATCCGGTCCATTCTCTGTCATTGGGATGTTGATCATCTCGATACCGAATGTCTCTGTGATGGCAAAATGTCTGTCATATCCCGGAACCGGGCAGAGGAATTTTACCTTATCGAGCTTACACCATGGAGTGTTGCCACAAATACCAAACATTTCTGCACGGGCAACCTGATCATACATGATATTTAGGCTGGAGTTACCATATATAATCACATTTTCCGGTTTCGTTCCGATCACATCTGCTATCAGTTTTTTAGCTTCCGGAATACCATCAAGGACACCATAGTTTCGCAGATCGGTGCCGTTTTCACTCTTTAATGCAGTCTTGGAATCAAGCACATCAAGCATTCCCATGCTTAAATCAAGCTGGTCTGCTCCCGGCTTTCCTCTGGACATATCCAGTGCAAGACCCATGCCTTTTATTTTTTCATATTCGGCTTTGAGTGCGGTCAGCTCCTGTGTGAGTTCCTCTTTGCTCATCTCCTGATAGGTTTTCATGGTAAGTTTTCCTCCTTATTATTCCTCTGGATTTTCTTTGATTTTTTTATAATAGGCGCGAATCTGCTGCTCATATCCGTTTTCCGACGGCTCATAAAAAACCTCACCGGTCAGTCCGTCCGGCAGATACTGCTGCTTCACGTAGTGGTTTTTATAATCATGGGCATATTTGTAACCTTTTCCGTGCCCAAGCTTTCCTGCCGATTTGTAGTGGGCATCCTGCAAATGCACCGGTACCGGCGGTGTCTTTGTCTCCTGCACTACACGCATGGCCTTATCAATGGCATTGATCGCGGAATTACTCTTTGGCGCACTTGCCATATAAGTAACTGCCTGTGCCAGTACAATCCGTGCTTCCGGCATTCCGAGCCGCTCCACCGCCTGTGCCGCAGCTACTGCAACCTGCAATGCCTGCGGATCAGCATTCCCGATATCCTCAGATGCCAGAATCATGATTCTTCTGGCAATAAATTTCACATCTTCCCCCGCATAAAGCATCCGTGCCAGATAATACACCGCGGCATCCGGATCTGATCCACGCATGCTCTTGATAAAAGCAGAGATCGTATCATAGTGATTATCTCCCGTCTTATCGTAGTTGATGACCCGCTTCTGAATGCACTCACTGGCCACATCCAGTGTAATGTGAATGATCCCATCCTCACTCCGGTCCGTGGTCAGAATTCCAAGTTCAATGGCGGTCAGCGCTGCACGCGCATCTCCGTTTGCCATGTCAGCTAAAAACTCCAGCGCATCATCATCCATCTGTGCATGGTAAGAACCCATGCCCTTTTCCGTATCATTGACCGCCCGAAGCAGCAATGTACGGATATCCTCCGTGGAAAGTTTCTTTAACTCAAAAATGACGGAGCGCGACAAAAGCGCAGGATTCACTTCGAAATACGGATTTTCCGTTGTGGCTCCGATCAGAATGATCGTGCCGTCCTCGACAAACGGAAGCAGATAGTCCTGCTGTCCCTTGTTGAAACGATGGATCTCATCGATAAACAGGATCGTTTTCTTTCCATACATGCCCTGATTGTTTTTTGCCGCGGCAACCACTTCCTCCATGTCTTTCTTGCCCGCCGAAGTCGCATTGATCTGCATGAACTCTGCACTTGTGGTATTGGCAATCACTTTCGCCAGCGTCGTCTTTCCCGTACCGGGCGGTCCGTAAAAGATGATGGAGCTGAGTTTATCCGCTTTGATCGCACGGTACAGCAGTTTGTCTTTCCCGACGATGTGCTGCTGCCCGACAACCTCATCAAGTGTGGTCGGACGCAACCGTGAGGCAAGCGGTGACTCATCCTTCATATTCTGTTGTCTCATATACTCAAATAAATCCATTCGTATCCAATCCCCATATGAATATCATTCAAGATCTTTTTGAATAATTTTTGTGTGTATCCTGCATTTTTATTCTTTGCAGGAATTTTTCCACAAACTTCTTTACGCTTTGTTCTTTGCGATATTTCTATGTAATTTCTATTATTCTTTCATTTCCCGCTTATCTCATTTTGAAAGAAAAAGCGTCAGGAAATTCATTTCATCCTTATAAGGATACATGATTTCCTGACGCTTGACAAGTTATTATTGAGATTTTTTTACATAAATATTGCTTTTATTTTTGTACAGATGCTGTAAGTGCACCATCCTTCACGTCAATGAGGATCGTATCTCCCTGCCGTACCTGATCTTCGAGAATCAGTTTTGCAGAGAGGGTCTCTACATGCTTTTGCAGGAACCGCTTCAATGGTCTTGCACCATAAACCGGATCGTAACCATGTTCAACCACAAAGTGTTCCGCTTCCGGTGACAATGCCACCTTGATCTCACGATCAGAAAGACGTTTGTTCAGATCATCCATCAGCAGACGGATGATGCCACCAATATTTTCTTTTGACAGTGGCTTAAACATAATAATCTCATCCAGACGGTTCAAAAATTCCGGTCGGAAATGTCCCTGCAGATCTTCCATGACTTCTTTTTCTGCCTCCGGCGAAATGTTGCCGTCTGCATCAATGCCATCCAGCAGATACTGCGATCCAAGGTTACTGGTCATAATAATGATCGTGTTCTTGAAATCTACGGTACGTCCCTGTGAATCTGTGATCCGCCCGTCATCAAGTACCTGTAACAGTACGTTAAAGACATCCGGATGTGCTTTTTCCACCTCATCAAACAGGACAACAGAATACGGTTTTCTCCGCACGGCTTCTGTCAGCTGGCCGCCTTCATCGTATCCGACATATCCTGGAGGCGCTCCGATCAGACGAGACACGGAGTATTTCTCCATGTACTCACTCATATCAAGACGCACCATGTTGGATTCATCGTCAAACAGGCTGGCAGCAAGTGCTTTTGCAAGCTCGGTCTTGCCGACACCGGTTGGTCCCAAAAACAGGAACGAACCAATTGGTTTGGTCGGATCTTTGATTCCGGCTTTGGAACGGATAATCGCCTCGGTCACTTTGGTAACACCATCGTCCTGGCCTACCACACGTTTGTGGAGTTCCTCATCCAGGTGCAGTGTCTTGTTCCGCTCGCTTTCGCTTAACTTCGCAACCGGGATTCCCGTCCAGCGGGAAATGATCTTTGCAATCTCTTCATCGGTGACATTTTCGTGTACCAGAGACAGATCACGGTCTTTGAGTTTATCTTCCTCAATTTCCAGTTCTTTCTGTAATCCAGGCAGTTTACTGTACTGCAATTCCGCAGCTTTTTCATAATCTGCGTCACGCTGTGCTGCCTCGATCTCCTTCTTTGTGCTCTCAATCTGCTCTCTGACCTTGCTGACATTGTCAACTGCATCCTTTTCGGTGCTCCACTGCGCTTTTCTGGTATTAAACTCATCACGCAATTCTGCAAGTTCTTTCTGCAGATCTGCCAGACGCTCCTGACTCAGATGATCCGTCTCTTTCTTTAATGCCGTCTCCTCGATCTGCATCTGCATGATCTTCCGGTTCATCTCATCAAGTTCTGCCGGCATGGAATCCAGTTCCGTCTTGATCATCGCACAGGCCTCGTCGACCAGATCGATTGCTTTATCCGGCAGGAACCGGTCTGTAATATAACGGTTGGAAAGAACTGCTGCTGTAACAAGTGCAGAGTCCGTAATCTTAACGCCGTGGAATACTTCGTAGCGCTCCTTTAAGCCACGCAGGATGGAAATCGTATCTTCCACCGTTGGCTCATCTACCATAACCGGCTGGAAACGACGCTCCAGGGCAGCATCTTTTTCGATATACTCACGATATTCATTTAAGGTTGTGGCACCGACACAGTGCAGTTCGCCTCTGGCAAGCATTGGTTTTAACAACTGTCCGGCATCCATGGCACCATCGGTTTTTCCGGCACCGACGATTGTGTGCAGTTCATCAATAAACAGAATGATCTGTCCATCCGAATTTTTGACATCGTCAAGAACCGCTTTCAAACGTTCCTCAAATTCACCACGATACTTTGCACCGGCAACCAGGGCACCCATATCCAGGGCAAACAGCTTCTTGTCTTTTAAGCCTTCCGGTACATCGCCTTTTACGATACGCTGTGCCAGGCCCTCGACAACTGCTGTCTTACCTACACCAGGTTCACCAATCAGGACCGGGTTGTTCTTGGTCCGCCGCGAAAGAATTTGCAAAACCCGGCGGATCTCTTCGTCACGGCCGATCACCGGATCAAGTTTCTGCTGTCTTGCACGCTCCACCATATCATAACCGTACTTTTCCAGTGTATCATATGTTGCTTCCGGATTATCGGAAGTGACACGCTGATTGCCGCGGACGGTAGACAGTGCCTGCAGAAACCGTTCCCTTGTCAGCCCATATTCTTTCATCAGTGCTTTCATCGCTGGATTTGGATATTTGAGCATTGCAAGGAAAATATGCTCGACAGAGACATATTCATCTCCCATTGCCTTTGCCTCATCCTCTGCATGGATCAGCACATTGTTTAAATCTTTTCCGACATAGACATTACTGTTGCTGCCAGATACTTTGACGCGCGCATCCAGTTTGCTGATCGCATTCTGGGTGAAATGCTGTACGTCAATTTCCATTTTCTCTATCAGTTTCGGGATCAGTCCCTCTTCCTGCTGTAACAGGGCAACTAACAGGTGCTCCTGCTCAATCTCCTGATTTCCATAGTCGTAGGCAAGCTTTTCGCAGTTATTGATCGCTTCTACCGACTTTTGTGTGAATTTCTGTATGTTCATAGCAAGCCCTCCTCTTAACTATCATCATGTAACTGTTCTGTTTTTTGCATCCCAGTTACTATTTTTCTCGATTACGATATTGTTATACACCCGTTTTTAGCACTCGTCAAGTAGGAGTGCTAACAAAAATTCTAAAAATTTTATAAACATTGGAATATATTGTTGAATTGTCTGAAAATTGTTTTAGACATAAGTTTTTTCAATGTAACGGAAGAAGGGGGATATTCTCTTTCTCCAGAAACATCCGTTATTAATTGTAACGGATGTTTTGCCGATATAATAGACAACACAAACGATGATCTATTACAGAAAGGAACTTTTCATGCAGATTTATTTATCACTGATGTCCCAGAAGAATCCCTCATCCGATTCCTCATCCTATGATCTTTCTTCTCCTCAGGGACGCATGCTCTATGTGAGAGAAACAACCAATGCCGCATTTTCTTCCTGGACTTCTCCCCTGCAAAGACAGAACCCTAATACACAGGAAGAAAAAAAACAGGAAATGCTCTCCCGCATTATGGGAAAATTAAAAAGTGGGAAGAAGCTTTCTGCCAAAGAGCTGGATTTTCTGCGGCGTACCGATCCAATTCTGTATGCCCACGCCCTGCGCGTCCAACGAATGGCGGAGGCTTTAAAACAGCAGCTTTCCCATGCAAAAAGCAAGCAGGAAGCAAATGATATGATTACATCCGCGATTGCCGGGGTCTCGGACAAAGATCCGGACAAAGAATATCTGCTGGCTGCTTACAATGAAGTTTCCAAAAATTTTCATAAATCACCGGCTTATCAGCGTCTGCCTAACACTCCGGAAGATGCCAAAAAAAGAAAAACGAACAATCCGAATGCTCATTTTTCCGATGATGAGGACACGAATGACGATACGGATGATCTCCTGTCATGGACCCCGCTTCAGGAAATTATTGATGCGGCTCCAACACTAGAATGTCAGGGCTAGGCTTATATAGCTGGAACATTATTATTTCAGGTAGTGTTCCAGCTTTTCATTTACACACAGACGGATTTTTGCCATTTCCATCTACAGTGGTTGTGTGCTCACCATAATACGTATTACTGTATGTGAGATCATAGGCAGGACTTAAACGCCACATATCATCCTTTTCATTATAAATGTAGGTAAAGTTTTTAGAATGATCATCACGATTATGTGCGAATACATTAAAACACATACGACGATACATATTTTCCACATCCTCTGTACAATCCCTTGTCAGAATTTTTGTCAACTTCATCAATTTTTTATGAATTTTTGTGGGATTTACAAGATAAAATTTCTTCACTATAATTGCAATAGTTACGAAAAGATACTGTGGAAAGAAGTGAAAAAATGGACAAATCATTACCTGCCTGCCCTGTAGAAACCACGCTGATGCTGATCAGCGACCGCTGAAAAGTACTGATCCTCCGCGATCTGCTGACCGCTAACCTGCGCTCCATGGAAAAAAAGCGGGCTCGTTTCACAAAAAGTCTATCCGGAGGTTCCTCCACGTGTAGAATACTCGCTGACCAAAACCGGATGGAGTCTGAAACCGATTCTCGATGCAATGGTGGAATGGGGCACGGAATACAAACAGAAGCATGAAAACGAAACTTTACAATAATACGAAAAGGAGCCACACAGCACTCCTTGCTGTGTGGCTCCTTCAATATTTCATCATCCTTCAATTGCAATATATTTGTTTTCTTCTACCGCTTTCTTTGCCTCTTTCTTCGGCACGAACAGCTTTAAGATACCATGCTTAAATTCTGCTTTGACATCCTCCTGCTTGATGTCCTCACCGACATAAAAGCTTCTCTGGCAGGCACCGGCATAACGTTCCTTGCGGATGTAGTGACCGCTGTCCTTTTCTTTTTCGTCCTTGTCGAGACCTTTCGCAGCACTGATGGTCAGGTATCCATCGGAAACAGAAGCCTTAATCTCATCCTTGGTAAATCCCGGAAGATCAATCATCAGCTCATATCCATCCTTCTGCTCTTTGATATCGGTCTTCATAATCCTTCCGGCTTTCTTACCGTAAAGCTTCTTTTCGGTATTATTCATTTCTTTATCCATATCATAAAATGGAAACTCATCAAACCAGTCATCAAATAAATTTTCTCCAAAAATACTAGGCATTAACATAAGTCATCTCTCCTTTTCTTTCTGCGTCCACGGTCTGTGGACCTCTCATGCTTGTTTACCTTGTTTCTTTGGAACCGGGATGTTTCAGGAACCTTTCGTTCTCTTTTGGTTCCCTTCCTTTGTTCTTGTCTATGTTATAACACCGTTTGTTAGCACTGTCAATATGTGAGTGCTAATTCTTTTGTGAAGATTTTGTGAAGTCTTAATTTTAGTCCTGTTTTCCTATTGCGCATATGTTTCTTCCATGCTATATTTTCTTTACACATTTCGAATTTGCAGCTAAATTTATATACCGCTGCATTTCACCGGATATTTCATCCGTTTTTTCCATGTGTACGAAACAATTAAATATTGGAGAGGAATTTCGTGCAGAGCAAAAATTCAGTTATTATTTTATTATTGTTTTTATTTTCAGATATTGAAAGCTGGGGGGCTTCCATGTTACAATCTTGATAGAAGAACGGCCGCTATATCACACGTTTTCCTCTCCGCCACTACAAAGGAGAAGAAAATGTACAAGAGCAAAAAGTTCGAAGACCTTACCATTAGTGATGATTTTATGTTTGGGATTGTTATGCGCGATCCCAAATATTGTAAACCGTTTCTGGAAACTATACTGAATATTAAGATTTCACGCATTGAGTATCCCGAGGATCAGAAAACGATTAATCTGTCTCTGGATGCGAAGAGCATCCGGTTGGATGTGTATGTTGAGGACGATTTTGATACGGTTTACAACATTGAAATGCAGAACGGACACCATAAAAATCTTCCGAAGCGCACCCGCTATTATCAGGGGATGATTGATTTAAACCTGCTCGACAAGGGCATGGATTACACGCAGTTGAAACAAAGTTTTGTGATCTTTGTCTGCACCTTTGATCCGTTCCATATCGGCAGGCATGTGTATACTTTTGAAAACCGCTGCGTGGAAGATCCGAATCTGCCTCTTAACGATGGCACACAGAAAATCATTTTAAATACGAAAGGAATTTTTGATGATGTTCGGCCGGAACTGAAACGGCTGCTTAACTTTATTGATGGCAGACAGCCGGAAGATTCTTTTACACAAGATCTCTCCAAGGCTGTGGAATCTGCCAAGCGCAATGAGAAATGGAGGCATGACTACATGACGCTGCAAATGGCTTATGACGAGAAATACCGCGAGGGGCTGGAAACTGGCATTCAGCAGGGCATTGAACGAGGCATTGAACAAGGCATTGAACAAGGCATTACAACATCTGCCCGTCGTATGCTTTCCTCCGGTAAATATTCGGATTCTGAAATTTCTGAAATTACCGGACTTTCCGTGGAACAAATTCAGGCTTTAAAGAATTCCGCAAAATAAACTCTTATTATTTTTAATTCAATACTTTATAATTCAAGAATAATCTTGAGGTTATTGTCCTGTACGCTTGCTCCTACATTACCATCAAGAGCCAGAACGAGAGCCTTAACTACCGCAAGCCCCACCCCCGTACTTCCATCGTGTCGTGAGGTATCCCCTGTATAAAAGCGGTCAAACAGCCGGTTGCCATCAATTTGCAAGCTGTCACTCACTGGATTTTCTATCATAAACCGGATACCGCCATCCGATTTCTGCATAAGTGTTATTTTTATGTTCCCTGCCGAATACTTCATTGCATTTGTCAGCAGGTTTTGCAAAATCCGCTCTACCATATTCCGGTCTGAATATATGTAGATGGAATAATCCGGCAGTTTTATTTCCGGTATGATATTCTTTTTTTCTAATGCCGGTGCATGTTCCGTTATCAGATCTATGAGCATGTTGGAAAAATTAAACGTTTCTTTACTGGGAACGGTCTGCTGTTCCTCTAAAACAGAAAGGTCATAAAATGCTTCCACCAGTTCCTTCATTTTTTCTGCTTTACGCAGGACAACTGCGATGCGTTTGGCCTGCGCCGGCTCTAAATCTTCTTTTTGTAACAATTGTAAATGACCAAGAATAACCGTTAGCGGCGTACGCAGATCATGTGATATATTTGCAACAGATTCTTTTAAATGTTCTTCATGACGTAAGGTTTTCGCTACGGCCTGTCTCTGCCCGATATTATAAAGATTCAGTATAGCTGCCAGGTGTTCTAAATCTTTATCCATCAGGGAAATGTCTATCATCTGTCCGGAATTTCCACGATTCCATTCCTTCACCTGACCGGAAAGATTACGAATTTGTTTTTTCAGCTGTATATGTCGGAATAATAATATCAGGAATCCCGCTGCCAGAAGCAATAAAAACCATTTTATTTCAGACATCTTTCCTCCATCTATTTCAAGTCACATTTACGAAATTTTATCCACGAAAGCAATATCAGTATGCCCGACCATATCACCCCTGCCAGAATAGCAGCCGGCTGAAAAAATGTGTTCCTGCTGACAACGACCCGGATCTGATAAACCGGTAAAAACGCTACCGGCAATTGCAGCATCATTCCATATCCGAGATAAAGACTAAGTGCAAAAATAATAATTGCCGTAACAGAAGTTGCTCTCACAACATCTTGCAAATAACAGCAAATTAAGATTGCAATCAGAAAGATCCCGCTATTTAACAGAAGCGAATAAACGATTGCTTTTGTTACATTATAAAAAAATACCCCACCATCTTCCATACCAAACCTTCCAAATTCTCTGATACATCCTGCAACCGGATACACAAGCGCCATGATATGAAAAGCGATCAGATAGGATATGATTTTACCCGTAAAAATTTTGCTTCTGGAATGTCCGGCACTGACTTCGAGCGTTATGGTTCTCCCGGAAAATTCCTGTCCGAAACTCAAAGCAAGAAGCCCCGAAATAATGATAAGGAGAAACGTAGAATCATACACCATTCCGTTAAAAATATCTGCAAGGGAAGATGCCTTTCCTCCTGCCGGTCCCATAACTTCCGGCACATAGGTATCGGCGGTAAAAAAGCCCAAAACAAATATTCCGATCATCCCACACCAGTAAATGAAATTGTGCAAAAACCTGTATTTCTCCATCTTTAATAATTTTTTCATCCTAAACACCTCCCACTATTTCAAATCTGCATGTAAAAAACTGCGGCCGGCACTGTAATACAAAATAAACATCCACAGAAAATCCAGGCTTAACGGAACCGTTGTCCTGTCAAACTTTTGTAATGCAATTAATCGAAGCTGTCCCATGGGCAATATTCTTATCAGACTTTCTGCATGTTGCCCATTCATCAAAAAAATCATAAGAAAAAACAGAACCATGGAAACTGCCAGTGTTTTTCCCATATCGCGGAAAACAAAAGCAAGAACGACCGGTAATGCACACATGGTGATTACGACAAACAGTATTTGAAAAGCCACAGTAAAAGTACCTGAAATTTCCGGAAATCTTTCTTTCATACCAAACCGGCCAATGATTTCATGTATCAGTAACGGAACTGTCAGAATGAGGATGCAGCCAATCTGGGATACCATGACTTTTGCCCAGAATACATAACCTCTCTTATGTCCTGCAGTCAGATATGCATTTAAGGTTCTTCCTCCCAAATCATTTCCAATAAACAATGCTATAAAAACAATAATCAGGAAATAAAGAAGTGGCGTATTATATAAAGATGCCATAACCAGATTTGAAGTTTTTCCTTTGCTGTCCAGCAACAATATACTGCTTAAAAAAAACGTAAAGATCCCGATTCCCCAAAAGTACCAGCTATGCCATAATTTATACCATTCCGTTCTCAGGAGATTTGCCATCTTTTGCCCCTCCTATTTTACTCAGAAAATAATCTTCCAATGTATCACCCGATACAAAAAGCCCGGTAACCAGCACATGCGCTTCTGATAAAACAGATGCAACCATTTCCAGATCATCCAGATGATCGTACAAACGAATCGTACCATCGGGCATCAGCTTAAAATGATCTGTATGAAGATTTTCTTCCAGAACCATCACTGCTTTCTGCATATCGGTTGTCTGAATCGCAATATGACGTTTGCACCGTTCATTTAATTCATGATCAGAAATTTCTTCTATAATATTTCCATGATCAAGCAGAATAAACTCTGTTGCCGTTTGATACAATTCTTCCAAAATATGACTGGAGACCAGAATTGTCATTCCGTATTCCCTGTTTAACGTTTTTAATAAATTCCTGATTTCCACAATTCCGGCAGGGTCCAGTCCGTTAACAGGTTCATCTAAAATTAAAAATTCCGGGGTATTCAAAAGAGCCATTGCAATTCCAAGGCGCTGCCGCATCCCTAAGGAAAAATTTCGAACCCTCTTTTTTCCCGTATCGTTTAACCCAACCATATCCAATGTTCTTTTTATCACGGTTTTATCCGGTATGCCACGCTGAATACGCTGTATTTCCATATTCTGATATGCGGTCATTGCAGGAAATAATGCCGGTGTTTCGATCATACTTCCAATCCGTTTACGCTGTTTCTGTAATTCCACAGTTTCTGATTTTCCCCATAAGGAAAGCGTGCCGCTTGTCGGAAATGCAAGTCCCATGACCAGTCTTAAAAAAGTAGTCTTGCCAGCCCCATTCTGACCGATAAAACCATAAATTTTACCCTTTTTTATCTGCAAATTTATGTGGTCCAATGCCAGTGTCTGCTTATACTCTTTCGTTAAAGACCGGGCTTCTAAAATAACTGAATTCATCTTCCGAACCTCCTTTACAAAAAACAGTATAACGAACATTCTTAAAGAATTCCTTAAGCTGAGATAAGAAGACATTAAAAAAGCATAAAGCCAGGGAACTTTTATTCCTTAGCCTTATGCAGACGATAACCAATGTCCCAGACCGTATCTATAAATTCTTTATCCGGACAAACCGCTTTTAATTTGTTACGCAGATTACTGATATGAACATTAAGCGTATTGTCTTCCACAAAATATTCTGTATTCCACACACTCTGAAAAAGATTTGACTTTGAGAATACTTTGTCCGGATATTTCATCAGCAATTCCAGAATGGCAAATTCTTTTGCGGTTAAAGCCAATTCCGCTTCCTTCAAAAATGCCGTATTCTTTTCCAGATCCAGACATAAATCCCCGTATTGTAAACAGGCAGCCGAACGATTTTCAAACTGTACTCTGCGCAGATTGCTTTCGATTCTGGCAAGCACTTCTTCCATATCAAAAGGTTTTGTAATGTAATCATCTGCCCCAAGACGAAGCAGATCAATTTTATTCTGTGTCGTTTCTTTCGCTGAAATAATAAGAACCGGTATCGTAAATTGTCTGCGTATATCTGCCAGAATAATATCGCCGCTTCGATAGGGTAGCATAATATCAAGTATGATCAGATCAATTTTTTCTTTGTGTAAGAAATCCAGAACATGGAGTCCATCATATTGACTGTACACAACATATCCGTTTTCTTTCAGGAAATCTGTTAACAGCGTATTGATTTCCACATCATCTTCAATTATTAATATTTTATCCACTTGTGTACCTCTTTTTTACAGGCAATAACCTTCTTCCCTGAGTTTCTTTCCCTCTTCGATATAAGAAAGTGCACTCTCTTTTAACCCTGCAATTTCTTCTTCCGTCAATGCCCGCGTGACCTTCGCCGGTCTGCCCATAACCATGCTTCCATCCGGGATATTCTGATGTTCGAGCACAAGGCTTCCTGCTGCGATGAGACAGTTTTTTCCGATCACACTGTCGTTCATCACCGTTGCGCCCATGCCGATTAATGTGTTGTCCCCGATCGTGCAGCCATGAAGAATTGCATTATGCCCCACCGTCACATAATCACCCACCATGGTCGGGTCGACTTTGGAAGTGTGAACCGTGCAGTTATCCTGAATGTTTGTCCCTTTTCCGATGATAATTTTATTGTCATCCCCACGCAGTACCGCATAAAAAAGAATGGTACTGTCCTCACCGATGGAAACATCCCCCATCACCACAGATTCCTTTACGATATTGGTTGATGCCGCTATACTTCCCGTTGTTTTTGTCATGACCGATTTCCTCGTTTCTTTCCTTATTTTCATACTGTTTTTAGTATAACATCTCCGTTTTTGCTTCTCAACATACTCTTTTGGGAAAAGAAAAAAGCGAGGACATCAGCAGATGCTCTCGCTCGACTCCACTTTACGATTTATTCGTAAATGTGTTTCTTTTTATCTTTTGCTTTCGCCTGTTTTTTCTTTAACGGGTGTTTTGGATTCTTATCTGACATAGTAATCGCCTCTTTTCCTCATATTCATATGTCAAATTTGTTTCCTTTGTTATGCCTACGTTATAGCACTGTATTCTGGCAATGTCAACCCTGTCTGTTAATTATTTTGTGTTTTTTCTGTGAATATGATAAATTTACTCATTTTAACGCAAGTTGTCAGGCATTTTGTGTTTGTGTTTTTTCTGTGAACTTACAAAATCCTCCCAAAAAAGTCATTGACATTTTAAATTTTCATCCCTATAATGATAAAAGTTCGGTTGCTAACTATTTAAAATCATTTTAAGAAAGGAGTGATTTCTTGCAGGATTTCGATGAAGAACAACTCAAAGGAATTCATATGGGCCGCCTGATCCAGGTACTGTCCCATCAGATGAAACGGAAAAGCTGTGTGAACTCCATGATCAACGACGATGGTCTGACCACCATGCAGAAACATGTGTTGAAATTTCTTCTTCTGGAAACCCTTCACAAGGTTGTCTACCAGAAAGACATCGAAGAAGAATTTCAGATTCGCAAATCCACGGCGACCGGAATGCTGCAGCTTCTTGAAAAAAATGGTTTTATTGTGCGGGAAAGTGAAAAAAAAGATGCCCGTCTGAAACGCATCATTCCTACAAAGAAAGCGGAAGCACTCCGTCCGAGCATCCTTGCACACATAAGGCAGTCGGAAACACAGCTTACGACAGATATTTCCGAAGCTGATGTTCTGACCTGTAAAAAAGTGCTCTGCCAGATGCTCTATAACGTATCAGAACATAAGGAGGTATGTAAAAAAAATGAATAAGAAACTTTTACAATCCGTCCGGGAATACAAAAAGCAATCCATCATTGCCCCTCTTCTGGTTACATTAGAGGTACTGATGGAAGTATTGATTCCTCTGGAAATGGCAAAAATTATTGATATTGGCATTGCAGAAGGAAATCTCGGATATATTATCCAAAGAGGACTTATCCTTGTAATTATGGCAATGATGTCCCTGTTTTTCGGTGTACAGGCCGGAAACTTTGCAGCAATTGCCGGAGCCGGATATGCCAAAAACCTGCGGCACGATATTTATTATAAAGTACAGGATTTTTCCTTTAAAAATATTGACCATTTTTCCACGTCCGGTCTTGTAACACGTATGACTACCGATATCACAAATATCCAGATGGCTTACATGATGAGTATCCGCCTGCTGGCAAGAGCTCCGATCATGATTATTTTATCCTGGGTTATGACCCTGACGCTCAGCAGAAAAGCTGCGCTCTTATTTTTAATCGTCATTCCCGTACTCGGTGGCACGCTGTTATTTATCGCAAAAAAAGCCCATCCACATTTCATTAAGGTGTTTGACGAATATGATGAATTAAACAATTCCGTACAGGAAAATGTAAATGCCGCCCGCGTGGTAAAGGCATTTGTCCGTGAAGATTATGAAATTGGTAAATTCCACGGTGTTTCCAAATATGTTTATCAACTTTTTACCACAGCGGAAAAGATCGTTGCCTGGAATTCCCCGGTTATGCAGTTTGTCATGTATGCTGTGATTATGATTCTTATTTACATTGGCGGAAAAGGCATCGTAACCGGAACCATGGAAACCGGTGCACTTACTTCCATTATTGTATATGCCTTACAGATCATCGGTTCCCTGATGATGGTAACATTTGTGTTTGTCATGATCATGATTGCCGGTGCATCGACCGACCGTATCACGGAAGTACTAAATGAGATTCCGGAAATGCGCGATCCTGCTGATGCTGTAACTTCCGTTACCGATGGTGATATTATTTTCGATCATGTCAGTTTCAGTTATGCCGGTGAAGGTGGAAATCTTTCCTTAAAAGACGTCAATCTGCATATCAAATCCGGTCAGACCGTGGGGATCATCGGTGGAACCGGAAGTGCAAAATCAACGCTTGTACAGCTGATTCCGCGTCTGTATGACGTCACCGAAGGAAGTGTAAAAGTTTCCGGTATCGACGTGCGCAAATATAATCTGGAATCCCTGCGCGATCAGGTTTCCATGGTGTTGCAGAAAAACGTCCTGTTCTCCGGAACAATTTACGACAATATCCGCTGGGGCAACGAAAATGCTACGGATGAAGAAGTACAGAATGTCTGTAAACTGGCACAGGCCGACGGATTCGTCCGCGAATTTCCGGATGGTTACAATACACAGATTGTCCAGGGTGGAAACAACGTATCCGGTGGGCAGAAACAGCGTCTTTGTATTGCCCGTGCCCTGCTGAAGAAACCAAAAATTCTGATCCTTGATGATTCTACCAGCGCCGTGGATACCAAAACCGATGCGCTGATCCGCAAGGCTTTCCGCGAGGAAATTCCAAACACGACAAAGATCATCATTGCACAGCGTGTTTCTTCCATTGAAGATGCCGACTTGATCATTGTCCTTGAAAACGGTGAGATTTCCGGCATCGGTACATCCGAAGAACTGTTAAAAACCAATGCAATTTACCGTGAAGTATATGTATCACAGGTCAAAGGAGGTGAAGATCATGAATAACAAAAAGCCAAAGCTTTCCAAATACAATATTGCTACCGCAAAACGTCTGTTGAAATATGTAGCAGAAACCTATAAAGCCCGCTTTATTCTTGTATTTGTATGTATCTTCTTAAGTGCAGTCGCATCCATTTCGGTATCTCTGTCCTTAAAATACATGCTTGATGATTTCATCCTTCCCCTGATTGGACAAAAAAGTCCGGACTATACCGAATTTTACCGTGCACTTGCTGTACTTGGCTGTATTTTCATTGTCGGTGTTATTGCAACATTTATCTATACCCGTATGATGGTATATATCGGCCAGGGTGTGTTAAAGCGTGTGCGTGATGATATGTTTGAGCATATGCAGACCCTTCCGATCCGCTATTTCGATCAGAATACGAATGGCTCTATCATGAGTCTTTACACAAATGATACCGATACCCTGCGCCAGATGATCAGTCAGGCAATCCCACAGGCACTGATGTCGTTTTTCACCATCATTGTTACATTTATTTCCATGCTGGTCTTAAGTCCCCTGCTGACACTGCTTGCCATTGTTGTCATCGGGATTCTGGTATTTGTCACAAAAAAAATCGGTGGAAACAGTGGAAAATACTTTGTGCGCCAGCAGGTTTCCCTTGCCGACGTGACCGGATTTGTGGAAGAACATATGAATGGCCAGCGTGTGGTAAAAGTGTTCAACCATGAGCAGAAATCCAAAGAGGAATTCGACCAGCTCAACGAAGCACTGTTTGACAGTGCCTCACAGGCAAACAAATACGCAAACATGATGGGACCGGTTATCGGAAATATCGGAAATTTACAATTCGTGCTGACTGCTGTTCTCGGTGGTGTTCTCTCGGTTGCCGGTGTGGGCGGCATTACGCTCGGCGTCATGGCCTCCTACCTGCAGTTTACCAAGAGTTTTACCCAGCCGTTTATGCAGGTGGCACAGCAGTTCAACTCCATCGTTATGGCTCTGGCAGGAGCTGATAGAATCTTTGCCCTGATCGACGAAAAACCGGAGACAGACGAAGGCTATGTAACACTTGTCAATGCAAAAAGAGATGCCGATGGCAACATCATCGAATGTAAAGAACGTACCGGCATGTGGGCATGGAAACATCCACATTCCGCAGATGGAAGTGTATCTTACACCCCTCTGACCGGCGATGTCCGTTTTGAGGATGTTACATTCGGCTACAATCCGAATAAGGTCATCTTAAAGGATATCAGTCTGTTCGCCAAACCGGGACAGAAACTGGCATTTGTTGGCTCTACCGGTGCCGGAAAGACAACAATTACCAACCTGATCAACCGTTTCTACGATATTCAGGAAGGAAAAATCCG
>OHKF01000310.1_pt1 | contig 29461 bp, 12 predicted proteins | sample 1568781 | NCBI WGS metagenome assembly OHKF01 (sample SAMEA3879580, study PRJEB24766) | human gut metagenome | biome: human-associated habitat; feature: feces | place: USA | collected 1985/1987
ATTTCCCCGACTGACGATTATATTCCGCACTCTCCCCCGGAACAAGCCTGTACTCTTTCTCATTATGATCCCTGAAAAGAATTCCTCCTTCATCCAAAGTTACCCAAATATTGGGTTCGGCAGCATATGCTTTTACATTAAATCTGGTCCCGATCACTCTCACTTCCACCCCTTGCAAATCCACCTTAAAGGGACGGTTTTCATCTCTGGCAACATTAAAATACCCTTCTCCCCAAAGCTCCACCGTACGATTGAACAATCCAAATTGCTTGGGATACCTCAAACGGGAATCCGAGTTCAAGTGTACAATACTGCCATCCTGCAAAATTACCCGCATCTGTTCACCATAAGGAACACTTATTTCAGCATATTCCGTTTCAGAGAAAATCCCCGTCCGGTTCACCAAAAATAACAAAGAAACGCTTAAGAGAACAAATGGTAACAATACAGCCGCCACCCACATCCACTTACGGCCGACCGATCTCCTTCCACGCTCACGTTTTATCTCACTCATAAACCGCTGTTTCATCTTCATGCCGGAAATAGAAGGAAGTCTAACATCTTCCGGCATCTCTTCTGCAAGCTCTTCCATCTCACGGTCCAATCGCCCAGACAAATACTTACGCCCTTCTTCCGTAACGAACCAACCGGCAACTTTCCGAGCTTCTCCAGGAGCAGCTTTGTTGTCAAGTACTTTATCTATCACCGATTCATCTATCTTCATAATCTATTTTTTTCGTATATTTATAATAACACCCTACTCCGATAAAAGTATGAGTGCATTTCAGTCTATTAAATAAATCCATATTACAGGAAACCACATAATCAAAGATTCAATCGCATTACGAAGCGCCTTTATAGCCTGTGTGTAATGAGATTTCACTGTAGGAACAGTTATGCCCATCCTGTCGGCAATCTCTTGATTGGATAACCCATATTCTATTTTCAGCAAGCAGATTTTTTGTTTCTGAGGAGGAAGTTTGTCAATGGCAACCCGCAAGGATTTTCTGAGTTCACCATGTTCAAACCGGGTTAAAAAAGCATCTTCGTCCTCATCATTCACCTGTTGGGCCATTTCATACAACTTCTCAAATACCAGATTGCGATGCCTCAATTCATTCAGTATATAATTCTTCAAGATAGTAAATAACAAACTGCGAATACCCGACTCAAAACTAAAAGTTTCCCTCTGCTCCCACAATTTCATAAAAAGATACTGAACTGCGTCCTCCGCCTCTTCTTCCGATTTCAAAAAACGATAGGCTATGGTGTACAATAACCGATGGTAACGGTCAAAGACAGCAGCAAAGGCATACTCTTTACCACGGCGAAGATCGTCATATAACTTTTGGTCAAAATCCGGATATTGATTCATAATAAATGCTTTTCCCAAGTTTTCTTAAAAGACCAACTTATTACAAAGATAGTACAAATGTGGGTATCTCTTGTTAGATTTCTCAAAAAAAACGGTTCGTTTTGTTTTTGATTTTTAAAATATCTTACACAAGAAGACAAATATCACACATAAAGACATCAATTCAACATCTATAAACAAAGTATATACAAAGAATATCATTACCATGATGGAACGCAATCATGACCGGCCTTTGATTTCGTCGAAAGAAACAAACCCATCTCATATGCTTTGGTTTCCGTCCTATTTACGAGGAATTCTTTATCGGTACGGCTACATTCGTTAATCATCGTCCAATAACGGTAAAAAGCGGACTACCATGATCCAGAGTTAAAACTTCAGTATTTTCCTTTTTCATTTTATTTATGGACATGAAGATACGACAGACTGTTCAAGAAAAAGTTGATTATTGTAGATGTGCGCAGGTTAATGTAATTCAGAAGGTCAGATCTGTCTTCTGAGTAAAAAATATTCTGGTACGGAAGGGAAATTGGATGTGAAGGAGCCTATATATAAATATATACCTCCCCCAAGATATAAAACCCGCCCCCTGCAACAGCCCTGCTTGAACAAACTTGTTAGTCCCCTGTTCCAACCTCCGGAGGCTATGAATGTTTTTTCTTAACAAGTAACAGTCCGCTCTGATATAGAACCTAAACCCGAAAGATTATATATCTTACAAGTGTAACATATATAACGATGACACCTGAAGATCTATCATGTGTCACGGCATCTTCTATGATTCATAATCAAACCGATCAAATATCATTCATCTATAGAAAAGAAAATTGCCTTCATCATTCATAAAAACAAATAATGAAGGCAATACACTAAATTATATACAATCAATCCCTAATCATTCAGCTACTACTTCAATTACACGACTGTTGAGTTGCTGTGTAGTAAATAGATTCAATCCTACATTCATCAAGAATTCTCCAGAGAAAACCTCACCATTGCCTGATAAAGAAGAATTGGCTCCGGGCATCAAGTTGATTTCTTTCACACGATACATTTTGTCTGCATCAAGCCCCTGCAAACGCACCGGCAATATTTTTTCCGCATAACGAGGATGAATATCGAAAGCAAATACCGCTGCTTTATCCTTATCTTTGCCCACATACATAGTAGAGGTATGATTACTGCCATAAGGAGATACCAAACGGTACATATCGCCTTCCAGAACGACCGGTTTCAAACGGTTATAATTCTGTACAGCAGTACGGCAATAAGTTTCATCATCCTTACTCATATCCGCTAATTTTATATCAAAACCGAGTTTGCACATCATAGCCACATCCGTACGGAATTTCACACTGCTATTCTTATTCCATGTAGTAACATGAGCGCACATTGTCTTGGCTGGGAACACCTGTGAAAATCCCCACTGAATAAATAAACGTTCAATAGGATCGGTATTATCACTAGGCCAGAATTCTGTAAAATAGCTCAAAGCCTCATAATCCGAACGCCCACCGCCACCGGAACAAAGCATCATCGGCAGGTTAGGATATTTTGCTTTCACACGCTCCAATACATTATACAGGCCACGCACATAATCAATATATAAATGTGACTGTTTATTTTTCAAATAAACAGAGTAAATATTTGTAATAGGGCTATTGCAATCCCATTTGAAGAAAGCGATATCAGGATATTTTGTCATCAAATTGTCCACAACTCCGAACACATAATCCTGTACTTTCGGATTACTCAAATCCAGAACCAACTGGTTACGGAAATAATACTCGTCACGGTTCGGAAGATGAATCACCCAGTCTTTATGCTTTTCATACAACTCACTCTTAGGATTCACCATTTCCGGTTCAATCCAGATACCGAACTTTATACCTTTTTTCTTGGCGGCTTCCGTCAGATAACCAATGCCATGAGGAAGCTTGTCAGCCGTTTCATCCCAGTCACCTAACCCTTGATGATCACCACTGCGCGGATACTTGTTGGCAAACCAACCATCATCCAACAAAAACATATCCACACCCAGTTCTACTGCATCATCCATCAACTTCACCAATTTCGCTTCATCAAAATCAAAATAGGTGGCTTCCCAATTATTCAACAAAGTCATACGAGTCTGGTTCCCATCCTTTACCTGATACTTACGGGCCCAATCATGGAAATTACGACTAGCCTGTCCTTTACCTTTAAAACTGTAAGTAAAATAAAAATCGGGAGTACGGAAGATTTCATTCGGTTTCAGACTATATTCCGAAGCATACGGATTAATACCCGAAATAACACGCAGTTCGTTCTTATTATCTACTTCGAATACAAAACTGAAATTACCTGTCCATCCTAATGTTCCGACCAACACTTCACCTTGGTTCTCTTCTGATTTTCCATCCAATGCAAGTTGGAAGAAAGGAGAGCAGAACATATTGGCACGTGCTCCCAATTTAGTATCAATCGTTTTTTTACCAAATTCCAAAGGCTGTTCCTTCACATGCGCCTCACTGGCCCAGTCTCCCGAGAATTCAGTCAGGAAATAGTTGGCACGATTCAAGTGCAACATGGAAGACGCGTACTTATGAAGCTGCACAGGTTTCTTTTCCCGATGACTGATTTCAGTGAAAGTCTTTATTAGATTTTCTTTCTGGTAAGCCACATAATGAAGTTTTACAGTTACAGGATATTTATCATCCTGCATAGTAATCACTACTTCATCTACCCCCGGCGACACTTGATTCCGAGTATGAGATACATATTTTAACAAAGTAGAAGGATTGCCGTCATTATGCACTATATGAATAGCCGGTTCAAAATAATCTTCCATGCCATGAGTAAGATATGCTTCGCTGCCCTGCGGCAAGTGGGCAATATCTGTAGCATGATTCAACCTCTTTCCCAAATAACTTTGATATAGACGTCCATTATCACCAACCCGGTAAATAAGGTCTACATTTTCTGTACTAATTTTAATTACTGGCTTATCCGCCGCCTTTAACATAAATGATATGCATAAAAAACATATCAAGAAGAGCAATCTTTCTTTCATGGTATTATTCATCGATTAAAATTATAGTGCAAAAATAGAGAGAGAAGCTCAAAAATCCCTACTCAAATGCGCCATAAAATAAGAATTTTGACGCTTATACCCTCAAAATCATCGAAATCAAGCCTGTATTGTAGGTAAAATCAAGGAAATATGCTATCTTTGTTATCCAATTCTAATACATGGATATATGCCACGAATTAAAGATGGATTTAAAGGAGAACGCGCTATCGTACTTCCTGCTTTTCTGATTGAAGAATTAAAGCAAGATCCGTTAGGCAGTGAACTTTACATCACAGATATAGGATATTATCCTCATGCCTATTTTCATTACCGGAAACGCGACACCGAGGAAGTAACCGAGTTTATCCTCATTTATTGTATGGAAGGAGAAGGGTGGTTCGAGTTAGACAAACATCAATATGCAGTTACCGCCAACCAATTTTTCATTCTACCCGAACACCAAGCACACGCTTATGGCAGTAATGAGGAAAATCCCTGGACTATTTACTGGATCCATTTCAATGGAACAAAAGCTGCATTTTTCAGTGCCGGTTTTGACCGTCCGAAAAGCATCACTCCACAAGAGGATTCACGAATCAAAGAAAGATTAGTACTCTTCGAAGAAATCTACTCGTCCATCAGTTTCGGATATAGCAAAAATTATATGCTTTATGCCACTACTAGTCTCTTCCATTTTTTAGGTTCCATGAAATTTATTGGCGAATATCGGGATTGTGGCTCTATGCGCAATAGTTACAGAAACAAAGATGTAGTGCAAATAGCGATTCATTTCATGCAAGAAAATTTGAGCAAGACCATTCGTCTGGCAGATATCGCTGCGGAAGTAAACCTCTCGGTTTCCTATTTCTCTAATCTGTTTGAAGAAAAGACAGGCTCCTCTCCTCTTCGATATCTTACCTATCTCAGAATACAGGAAGCCTGTCATTACCTGGATTTTACCAACCTGAAAATTAACCAAATAAGTCCCTTGGTAGGCTATGAGGATTCTCTTTATTTCTCCCGGTTATTCACTAAGACGATGGGAGTGCCTCCATCAGCTTACAAAGAGAAGAAAAAAGGTTAAGACTTACGCCATCTACCAACAGTCGGTCCGGAAAGGAGCAACCGGGAGGCCGTTCTCTCCGTACAAATTACAATCCGGATTATCCGCCCAGCCATAACGTGCAGCAAGAGGGATAGAAACTTCAGGAGAAAAAACTATAATTTTCCCATTCTGGACCATCGCCTCTGCCGGATAAAACACACGGTCCGGCCCTGCAATGGTAAAGCCTTTTAAAGTTGTACCTTTAATCTGAAATCCATCTTGCTTTTGTCCGAAATCCAATTCCATTTTATCCCCTTTGATTCTATAATTCCGGAATACAGGAGCCGAACCGGAAACATTTTTTCCATAACTACCGGCCAGGGCAACCAAGGCCAAACGGCGTCCCACCTCTTGCTTATTCTTAGGATGAATGTCATCAGCCAAACCAATATCAATGGTCACAGCCATACCAACTTGGTCAAGTTTTAATGCTTTAGTTTGTGCTTCACGCAAAGCCGCCCATTCGGAATCCGGCTGTATTTCCTTGGATTCCATAAAATTAGCCAATTGTACAAAATAAAAGGGGAAATCACTCCGCCATTGTCGGCGCCAATCCGTAATGAGAGCAGGAAACAAATCTCCATATTGTTCTGAACGACCTACATTAGCTTCACCTTGATACCATATTACTCCTTTAATGGGAAAAGCAGTCCATGGTTTGACCATCGCATTGAACAGCACCGTAGGATAACTGGAGCTTTGAACAGGAGAAATCGGTGCAGGTGGAAATCCTGTTAAAGAAAGTCCGATACGATATTTCCAATCTCCAGCCAAACTGATCCGCTTTCCATCAGCTTCTACATAAAGGTCCTCCGCCTTGCCATGAATACCGCCTTCTCCACCAAAATCAGAAACACGAACAGCAAGAACCGCCTTACCAGCCTTCACTAGTTTTGCAGGAATGGTATAAGTACGCGGTGTCATATAGCCTGCCCCTCGGGCAATCTCCACCCCATTAAAATAAGTAATATCTTCATCATCAATCATCCCCAGTCGCAGCGTAAGCGGTTTTCCCGCCCACTCGGCAGGAATTTCCAAGGAACGGCGAAACCAGATGATGCCGTCAAAATCTTTAAGTCCTTTGCCCTCCCAATAACCGGGTAGGGATATGGTCTGCCAGTCCTCTTCACTCAAGGAAGGTGCCGTCCAACAAAGTTTGCCGTTCTCCATTCCTTTGTCTTTTTCGGTGAACAGGGACTGCCAATGGGCGCGTTCTTCCGAGTAAGCTTGTTCCATCCGATTGGGATCAAAGCCGAGCCGCTCCAGTTTGTCCATTTCTTCCCGAAAGCCCATTACTTGCCGCAAGGTTTCATGGCTCGTCCATGCTTCGGCGGGCGTGCCTCCCCATGTACAGTCAATCACTCCTATCGGGACATTCAGTTCTTTCCACAACGCACGGGCATAGAAATAAGCCAATGCGGAGAACTCGGGCACCGTAGCGGATGAGCATTCCTGCCAGCCTCCCAGGGTAGATTCCACTTCTTTGAGTGGAGCCAAGGAGGTATTCTTCTTCACCTGAAACAGACGGATGGCGGGATAAGCCGCCTCTGCTATCTCCTGTTCATAGTTCATTACCTTTCCCCAGCCGGCTACCGGCATTTCCATGTTGGATTGTCCGGAGCAGAACCATACTTCGCCTATCATTACATTTTTCAGTTGCAGTTTCTTGCCGTCGGAGAAGGTGATCTCGTAAGGTCCTCCGGCTGCCGGGGTAGGAATCTTCAAACTCCATTTTCCCTGTCCGTCCGCCTCCGTATAATACTCTTTTCCGTTCCATCCGGTTTTAACGGTCAACTGTTTATTCTTTGTTGCATCTCCATAAAACGTGATATCCGTTTTTTGCTGCAATACCATGTTATCTGTAAAAACAGAAGGTAATACGACTTTTGCTTGTAACACTCCGGTACAACCCCAGAGTGCCACAGCCATACATATACATTTCCACATAAATATAAACATGATTATTCAATTCCCCATCCCGGATTCTGAACCAACTTCTCTACACGAAGAATATCTTCCTGCGGAATGGCAAAAAGATAATTCTTCTTTTCAAACTTACGGGTATCAAACACCACTTTCTCAAAGAATGCAGGCGCATCGCTCCGATAGTTCATGCCATGCACTTCGCCGCCTTCTCCACCTTTGTGATAAGTAGGATAAACCCATCCGTCGCCCACTGCCATATCTGCAACCTTCCAACGGCGCACATCAAAGTAGTGATTCCACTCAAACATCAATTCCACTGTCCGCTCACGGCGAATGCGGTTGTCTACCTCTTCCCGATTTTCAGGATAGGCAATACGTTGGAAACCGTTATCATCCTGTCCCACCCCATATTCTGGAATGCCTGCACGGTGACGTACTTTATTGACATATTTCATTGCTTCCTTGTAATCTCCCGTAGCACTCAATGTTTCAGCATAATCCAAATAAACTTCTGCCAGGCGGAGCAAGATATTGTAATAGAGTTCCTGTCTTCTATCTTCTCTAGCCATCTTACGTATACCATATCCACCCATCGGTGCATTATCCAAACATTTTTCATAGCCGGAATTTCCATTATTGGTCAAATCCGTTGTAATTTTACCAAATTCAGTACTTGTATTCAACCAAGTAGAACCGTTAAAAGTAATATTGGCATAAAAACGAGGTTCCCTATTAATCCATTGTTTCAAAACCATGTTATCATTCTTTAAAAAATAATTACGTGAAGGCACTAACGGATCATTATAGTCTTCGGGCCACCCATACATTTCGGCGGATGGAATTCCCGTATACTCAAATTTCTGATACTCAGGATCATCATCTATTCTTAAGCCATTCTTGGTGAAATACATATCTACCATTTCCTGAGTAGTAGAGAGCCCCATATCTCCCCTGACCGCATCATTATTCACATGACGGTGTCCAGGTGTCACATCAGAACTGCGCTCAATATCCTTTCCTTCACGGAACCAAATAAGTTCGTCAGTAAATTTTTCACCGGCAGTTGCCTGGCGATAAGACTCATAGAAATCTATTTTCTCCTCTGCTGTATTCACAGTATGCAACTTGAATATTGTTTGGTCAAACTCTCCCAAGAAATCCTGATAAGCTTTTTTTGCAATCTCCCATTTTTGGGCATCTTCTGTGGTAGGAATTAATTGGGTACCATCATGGTTTTTCAAAGAAGCCATATCTTGATTCCCATTGAACAACGGGCTGGCAGCAAACAATAATGTTTTCGCTTTATAAGCTTTACAAAAGGCTTTATCTACCCTACCCTTATTTACTCCTATAGCACGTTGCCAAGCTACTTCTGAGTATGCTATGTCAAGTTGCTTAGTAATAAAATCCACACATTGGTCTATTGTTCTACGTTCGCGCAATACTTCTTCAAGTGGCGCATCTACCGGAATAGGTTTTTCACCCAGTAAAGGCACAGGTCCATACATACGCATCAATAAAAAATAATAGTAAGCTCTCAATGCACGTGCTTGCCCTCTCATATTGACACGTTCTGTTTCTGGTATTTCTAGACAATTATCCACATTGGCAATAAACGTAGAGGCACGTTCTATTCCTTTGTAAAGTTCTCGATAAAAATACTGAAACTGTCCACAGGATGCATCCACCTTTCCACGAGCAACATCGTGTGATGAATGCCAATCATATGTATAATGTCCTTCTAACGAAGCAACAGTCCAAAAACCGCCATGGTACTCTCCGTCCCAATAATATTTTTCTCTTGATTCAGCCGGAACAAAGCTATATACATTTGCCAAAAAAGCCTTTGTCTTCACTTGATCTTTAAAACTCATTTCAATATCATACCGTATTCCCGGCATTTCGGCAAAAAAACTATCGCAAGAACTCAAACCTAACATTAGTCCTAAAGCAGCAACACTTACTTTAACTATATTTCTCATAATCTTTTTTTATTGTTTTCATCTTTGCTTAAAAACTAAAATTCACTCCCAAAGAACAACTCATTACATTCGGATAAGCTGCTCCATTACTGGAATATACTTCCGGGTCCCATAGCTTGAACTTAGAGAAAGTCAGCAAATTAGTTCCCATCAAATAAATTCTAGCACCTTTTACACCAACTGATTTTAACGTATTTTCCGGCAGATTATAAGCTATATTAAACTGTTTCAACCGTAAATAGTCCATATTTCTTAACCACCATGTGCTAGCACGGTAGTTATTACTATTATTTGAGTTACCATAATGCAAACGTGGATAAAATACATCTTCATTAGTAGGATCATCAGGAGACCAGCGATCCTCTATGTTATCAAACAAGTTATCTATACCAGCCTGACTTGAAAATGGAATAATTGAATTTCCCGAAAGGCAAGTAGTAACATCTGCCGCTCCTTGAAACAAGGCACTTACCGAAAAATATCCAATTTGCACATCAAAGCCGAATCCGTAATTATATTTAGGAATAGTTCCTTGACCAATACGGCAGATATCATTTGAATCAATTTTCTTATCGTTATTTAAGTCGCGATATTTAATATCACCTATGTATACTTGACCAAACTGTGTGGCATGCTTTTCAATTTCTTCTTCACTAGTAAACAAGCCATCAGCAATAAGACCCCATTGTGAGAACACATTAGTGCCTCGTTTTTCCATCCAAGGATAAGGTTTCGGCGCTTCATCATTCTCAATAATCTTATCTCTATTCCAAGAAGCATTTCCACGCAAAGTAAACGAAACCAAATCATTCACTTGCTGATTCCATTCTAACTGAAATTCAAATCCACTATTATCAACAATTCCCAAATTACCTTTCGGAAGAGAAGATAGACCTAAATAAGTAGGCAATGTCTGACGATTTAAGAAAATACCTGTACGATGTTCTTTAAAATAATCCATCGTGACAGACAAACGGTCATTTAAAAACTTAATATCAATACCCCAATCTTGCTTATGTGATTTTGACCAAGTAACATTGGAACCATAAGTATAAACCGCCCATCCTCCAGGACTACGCCAATCACCAAAATAATAATCCTGCGCACCTCCCATGGTTGCTTCATACAAGAAACGTGCTCCGGCATCATCTGAACCTACCCAACCGTTAGTATATCTCAACTTCAAATAAGATATATACTTTTGTACTGGTGCCCAAAATTTTTCATTTGAGACAGCCCATCCCACACCAAAAGCAGGAAATACCCCAAAGCGTCTGCCTGGCATAAAGTTCTCCGAACCGTTATAGCCTACATTAAATTCAGCAAAGTAACGGTCATTCCAAGAGTAAGTGGCACGTCCAGCAATGCTTTGGCTATTATAAGGTAATGTAGAAGCCATATCGCCTCCAGTAGTATTACGATAAGTCTTCTGGTTATAAAGGAACAAGCCACCTACCCGGTGCAAACCGAAAGCACGATCATAGTTCAATGAAGCTTCAAAATAAATGCTACGGTCACTACCGGTATCACCTCCACCATAATTCAACTGATCGTCACCACTAATATAAATTTGATTCAAACGATAGGTCCCGTCTTCATTAAATACATCATTATTCCATAATCCGGTATTCGGGTCCTTAGAACCTGCATACCAATAGGTACTTTCCATTTTATTGTACTTCAACGTACGTCCAGTCCATGTATCAAATGCCAACGTCGCAGTTACAGATAAGCCCTTGCTCCAATTCCAAAAGTCCAAGTCATGAGCAATACGTAAGTTAGTATAAATCTTTGAATTATATTCATTTCTATAGCCCCGACGAGTAAGCATACCGTAAGGATTAGGATTATAGTTATTACCATCTATCCCGGGAATGCTTCCATTTTGCATTAAGGTAGGATAATAAACAGGATTAATAGCCATAGCTGCTTCGTACAAAGTACCCGAATCTTCTTGTGGATAATTTGTTTCTGCAATGTATCCATTGACCCCCATATCAATACTTAACCGCTTCGTCGGCTTCAAATTCAAGTTCGAAGTAAAATTAAAACGATTATAATCCGTATTGATATTATAGTTCTGTTCATCCATTGAAGTTGTTTTCAATAAACCGGTTTCATTGTAATAAGACAATGATGCATAGTAAGTGGCATTGACAGAGCCGCCGCGGACATTGATATTGGCATGACGGTTATGCCCCATATCTCTAAACAGTTCATCCATCCAGTCTACTGCCGGATACAAATAAGGATTATACATTTTCGGATTATCATTTGGCAACAAGCCATTCGCTTTTTTAGTTGCTTCAATATATTGAGGTGTATAAAGAACCTGTCCAGAATGGTCATTGCCATATGCCTCATTGGCAGCATCCATGTATTGATAAGCATTAGCTAATTTTACCTGTTTGGTCAACATCGTTACCCCTTCATAATAATCCACAGAGAATTGGGGTTTCCCCACTCTACCTGGCTTTGTCTTTATCAAAATAACACCATTCGCACCCCGAACACCATAAACAGCAGTAGCCGAAGCATCTTTTAAGATAGTAAACGATTCAATATCCTCAGGATCAAGTTGATTAAAAGTACGCTCCACCCCATCTACCAATACTAACGGAGAGGAAGACGTGAACGTAGAAATCCCACGAATCCATATTTCAGAACCAGACTTACCCGGTTCTCCTGAACGTTGAATAGTCACCACACCTGGAATGCGTCCGGCAATAGCCGAAGATATATCTCCCGTTGCTGCTTTAATATCAGACATTTTAATAGAGCTCTGTGAACCAACTACTGAAACTTTACGCTGCGCCCCATATCCAACAACCACAACTTCATCTAATGCCGAAACATCTTCCTCCAATACAATATCAACAACATTCTTTTTTCCTATCCTCACTTCCTGAGTTTTATAACCAATATACGAAATTACCAATGTCGGTTGAGCCGATGATGTACTGATGGAGTACTGCCCATTTATATCGGTTATCACTCCATTTGAAGTACCTTTTTCTAAAATAGATACCCCAATCATCCATTCTCCTTTTACATCTGAAACACGTCCTACTATAGGGGCACGACTTTGCGCATCCACATATATACAAGCGCATACTAACAAGATACTTAACAAGTATCTTCTCAATTGATTTACTACTGTTTTCATACTATTATTATTCAAGCAATCTGTTATTCTACAAGAGCAAAAACCATCCTTTTTTTATTCTTTACAAAAGTTTAAATTCCCTACCTCACTATTATTGTCCGCCTTATTCGGATATCATCAGAAGCTGATCCTATCTGTAGTTCAAACTCCCCAGGTTCTATAACTTCCTCCATATCGGCATTATACAAAGCAAGTTCTGCTATTGGAAGTACTAATTTAACTTCTCTAGTATATCCTACAGGAACAAGCTCTTTTTGAAATGCCTTCAACTGTTGAATGGGAGTAGCCACCGTGCTTACTTTATCACGTACATAAAGCTGCACAACCTCCTTGCCATCGCACCTACCCGTATTCTTGATCATAACGGATACTTTCAATGTATCACTTGCAGCCAATAACGTATCACTCAGTGCACAATCCACATAATCAAACGTAGTATAACTTTTTCCATGTCCAAAGTTCCATAAAGGTTCCGGTTTATCAAAGATATAATGACCTTTAGGTTCTTCAGGAGTACCCGGCTGGTCAAAAGGTTCTTCACGATCTGTCACGAAATGATTATAAAAACAAGGAGTATTACCTGTGCTACGCGGGAAAGATACATTCAACTTACCCGACGGATTCACCTTTCCAAGCAAAATATCTGCCAATGTACATCCTTGCTGCTCACCTGCATACCATTGCACCAACAATGCATCAGCATTTTCTTTCACCCAAGGCATAGCAAGCGGTTTACCTGCAATCAGAACGACAATCATAGGCTTACCCGTTTTCTTTATCTCCTTCAACAGCTCCTCCTGCACCCCAGGAAGTTCCAATGAGGAAAGATCAAATCCTTCACCTGCCGTAGAATATTTAGGACTTCTTCCCAAATAAGTGCTTCGTGTACCTACCGCCACCACAGCTATATCACTGTTACGGACAACTTCCACAGCTTCGGCAATATGTGATTTGTCCTGGCTCCACCAATCACATCCTTCAGCATGACGGATCATTATTTTATCACCTGCACTTTCCTGCAATCCTTGCAACAAACTGACCGCCTCTTTAGTATCCCCCATCGTCCAAGCGTAATCGCCCAACACGGCTTGATTACTGTTAGGCCCCACCACTGCAACAGACTTGTATTTATTCAAGTCTAAAGGAAGAATATCATTTCTGTTTTCCAATAATACGGCACTCTCGTCAGCCACTTTCTTAGCCAATGCCACCTTTTCAGCATTGCGAACGACCTTCTTCACCAGTTTAGGATCACCATAAGTTTCATCAAATAAGCCCAATTCAAACTTCACCGTCAATATTCTGCGCACAGCCTGATCTATATATGCAACATCAAGCCTTCCCTCCTCAACTTGTTTTTCCAATGTTTCGTAAGTCGAATCAATGTTCAAGTCCACTCCGGCCATTAATGCCATACGCGCAGCCTCCTCACGGCTGCCTGCTGCATGATGAAAAGTCATCAGACGCTCCACCGAACCCCAGTCAGAATAAGCGTATCCTTTAAAGCCCAGTTCTCCCCGAAGAATATCAGTCATATAATAAGAAGAACCTGTAACCGGCACTCCATCATACGCACTGTAGCAAGTCATCACCGCCCACGGAGAAGTTTCCCTTATAGCTTTACGGAACGGATAAAGATAGAGACTACGCAATTCACGTTCTCCTCCACTTACTCCCGCACAATTCAAGCCTCCAGACGGAGTACCATGGGCTACAAAATGCTTGGGCATACAAGTAATTCTGTATTTTTGATACCCTTTAATAAACGCCACTCCCATTTCCGCTATCAGATAAGGGTCCTCTCCGTATGTTTCTTCAATACGTCCCCAACGTAACTCGCGGGCAATGTCAAAAACCGGAGAAAGAATTTGATGAATACCTATCGCCTTAGCCTCTTCGCCAGCCGCCTCAGTCATTTGTTGTATTAATTCAGGATTGAAAGTGCTTCCCTGCGCCAAAGCATGAGGAAACAGCGTACAATTATTCTGAATAATACCCTGTATGCCCTCAGCAGAAGTTAACAACGGAATTCCCAAACGGGTCTTAGTACGCATATAATGCTGTAATTCTTTATACATCACGGCGCAATCATAAGCAGACATACTCATTTCATGAGTTGTCCCATAACTTTCCCCCAAGAAGATCCGGTCAATCTCATCCAACCGACCAGACGCACGATTCTGCAATTGCAATACCTTTTCGTGCAATGTCATTCTAGACATAAGGTCGTCTACACGCTTCTCTATTGGAGCTGTTCTGTCTTTATAGAGAGGGGGGGCATCTCCAGCCCAAGCTAAAGATGATACACTCATCACTATCCCCATACAGAACAGAATAAATTTATTAGTACACATACTAATCTGAATTATTTGTTATTATAAGGAGTTACCACTAACTTATATTTGTCGCCCTGCAACAAATTCTCATCAAATGTAATGCTCAAATTCTTTGTTTCTCCTGGCATCAACGTAAAATAGTTGTCATTCATCAATGCCGGCAGTATGCGTTCGCCATCCGAAGCACGAACAGCCTGCACATGTACAGCAAAAGCTACTCCCTTAGCCGATTTCGGAAGTGTTATGGCTGCTTGTATCTCCGCCTCACCATTTTTACGAATTAATTTGGAAGAAGTCTTCAGTTCAGCTTTTGGCAAAGTATTCAAAGCCGTAAAATCCAAACGGTCGTTGCCACGCCAGTAATTGTTTTCTGACACGATCTTTCCTGATTTATCTTTCAACGTCAGGCGGATAAAATGTACATCACTCAAACCCTCACTAGGCTGTGTTCCACCCAATACATCAAAACTCCATAATGAATAACCAAACCACCAACCTAGTTCCGTCCCAAACATACGTACATAACGGGCATCAACTTCGGGGAAAGTAATTTCATCTATTCCTCCACGTCCTTCATCAGTTTTATATACTTCTTTCCAAGTCTCGGTGTCATCTGACACCTGAATCTTATATCCTTTACCAAAAGATGCCTCCCAATCCAAGCGAACCCCACCTATGGGTTGCACACTGCCCAGATCCACATAAAGCCATTCATTTTCCGCTTTTGCCGCTGCCCAACGAGTATCTTTTTTCCCATCCGTAGCATCTGAAGGCTGTCCATAAGTGGTACTTGAAGCAAAGGTCGGCTTATTTAATGACAGATTTTTACGTTCTTTATTGAAATCTATCGTAAAACATTGCACAGTAGAATTGCTAGGAGAGTTCACGATAGCTGATTTTGTATAAGCCTCCACAGACTTTCCATCCAGATTGTAAACTTTTACTTCAGCAGTCAAACCTTCCATATCACATGCTGTGGTATTAGCAATCTTCACACCGTCCGTCACAGGATTCCAAAGAATATGCACCGGTTCACAGGCTGATTTTGCTCCCCAAAAAGCTCCTGTCAAATCATAATAATAATCATAAGTTTGCCAAACCATAGACGGATATGCCGACTGTCCCATCCAAGTCATGATACCTGATGCATCCTCCCACATACGATCCAGCCAACCCTCATACATAGCCTTATTAGATTCAATATTGACAAGCTGAGCCTTACGGCAATAATCTTCAATCCCTTCGGGCTTGCCAAAACCTTTGGTTATAGAAGCATCATAACGATCGGGAGCTGCATTAAAAGCATTTTGGCCAAAATAGTGCTTGTTCCACATTTCATCACGAGGCCACCAGTTCTCCTTGGGCATAAATTTCTTGAAGCTTTCAAAGGTAGGAACTACAGCTGTGCCAATTTCTGTACGAAATCCCCAGCCACGCGCCGGATCTCCTTCCAAGCCATCAGGATATTTAGTAAAATAAAAGCGAGGCTCAAATGCTCCCCACGGACCACTACCGGTCAAGCCCTGAGCATGGGAATTTGCTTGAAAATAACGATCACCTCCATCAAAGGTCCTGATATTTTCCGCCATCCATCCTTCTAAAGGAGGCTGAGGATTAGATTCATTATCGCCACACCACACGGCTATACTAGGGTGATTACGCACACGTTTTATTTTCTCCATCATATTATTATTGAACACATTGAGGTCATAAGGCAAATTCGGATTAGAGTTTATCCAAAAATCATCCCATACCATAATGCCATATTTGTCACATGCCTCGTAGAATTCATCATCTGTAACAGAGCCGAGCCAATTACGTATCATATTAAAGTTCATTTCCTTATGCAGGCGGACTTTGGTATCATATTCCTCGCCACGGCAACGAAGCATATATTCAGACATCCCCCAATTCGCTCCCTTAACAAATACCGGAATATCATTAATATAAATATGGAATGTATTGCCCTCTTTATCATAAGAATATTTCTTTATACCAAAAGAAACATCTTTAGTTTCCGAAACTCTTCCATCCACCATCACCTCAAACTTACAATGATAAAGATTGGGGTCTCCATACCCATTCGGCCACCACAGACGCGGCTGGTCTATACACAGTTGTGGGAAATAGCGTTTGTCAAACTTTACCTGTTCAGTAGTATGGGCATTCACGTCTAATTCTTTTTGAAAAACAATGTTTCCTGGGGTAATTGTTCCGCGCACCAATACCTTCGTCTTTTCTACCGAATTATTCTTGACATCAAGCGCCACACTCAAATCCGCTCTGGCACGGGTAGGTAAATTAGTACGTATCCAAGGATCAATTAAAGTAGCTGTTCCCGTATTAGTAAGAAATACCTTATCGGTTATACCACTATTCAACCCCGGCACATAAGGCATCCAATCCCATCCGCCACTAGACAAATAGGTTGGACTACCCTGATTAGCCAATGGAGTATCAGGCATATGGACAAGTACAGCCAATACATTTTCTTTATCACGATTTACTATTGAAGTAACATTAAAATGTCCACGATGCATAAACCCATCCAGTTTACCTAATAATGTTCCATTCAAATAGACTTCCGCACGACGGTTTACCCCATTAAAATTCAACCATATTAATTCTTTTGTAAAATCAGCAGGAACACGGAATGTAGTACGATACCAAAAGCTACGGTCGTATTTGTCGCGATTTACCTGATGAATATTGTCACCAAAGTTAGGATCTTTCTCCAGCCCTGCTATTACATACGAATTAAAAGCTGTTCCAGGCACAATAGCATCTACCCAAGCAGAAACATTGTATCCGTTTCCACAAAGTGACTTCACATCCGTTCCGACTTCAGCCTGAGGCTTTAACTTCCATTTCATTTGTGGGTTATCGCTATGTAAATACACAGTTTGAGCATGCAGTACTTGCATACATCCCAGTAGGGCTAATACAGCCCATGTTTTTTTTACGTTTTTCATATTATAGTCTTTTCATATTTATCAATCATCTATTTCTCTTTTTGCACCTGAAAACTAAACAAGGTGCAATGCTCATAAGCTTTCTCCGGTAACACCAGGCAAGAAGGAAAATCCGAATGAGAAGGAGTATCCGGATAAAATTGTGTTTCCAAACAGATGGCTGTATCCGGTCGTTCATAATATCCCGCTGTATACAAAAGAACAGCAGGCAAATCAGTCATCACTGTCATTTTTCTTCCTGTAACAGGTTCATATAAAGAAGCAGCCTCTAACATTTCCTCAGACATTTTATCTTTCAAGATATAGCAATGATTATATCCTTTATTCCAAAGTAATTGCTCATGATCAGCATACAAGTCTGCACCTATCATTTTTAGAGAAGTAAAGTCAAATGGAGTATTTTTCACCTTCATCTTTCTCCCTGTAGGAATAAATGCCGAGGTCGTATCCAATATCCGGTCGGCCGGAATATGCAACCGATGCTCCGTTATCTTTTTTCCCTTTCCACACAAATTGAAATATGCGTGATTAGTCATATTGATGTAAGTAGCACAGTCAGTTTCCACATAATGCAGTACAGAAAGTTCATTGTCCTCATTGAAACGATAGTCTGTTATCACGCGGATATTTCCCGGAAAACCTCCTTCTCCGTCTGGCGAATACAGACTAAAACGGATGCCATCCGGTAATTCTTCCCACTGCCACACCTTGTTATGAAAGCCGGAAAAACCGCCATGATTGGTGTTATTCCCATCATTAGCCTCCAAATGGAAGGTTTTCCTATCTATTGTAAAAGAAGCATCGGCTATACGATTGGCAAATCTGCCGATGGTTGCCCCCATATAATAAGAATCTTCCAAATAACCGGCCAAGGAATCATAACCAATCAGCACATTGTCCAATGCTCCTTGAACATCAGGTACTGAAGCTGTAATCCAACGAGCCCCCCAATTCGTGAATTCCATATAGACTCCTGAAGAATTCATCACAGTAAATCGTAATACAGGTTCTCCGTCAGAGGTATAAGTTTCTATTTTATGTGTTATTTTCATATTATTCCAGATTTCAGAAAAATTAGAAGTATCAGGTAGGAAGCAGATGTTTCCTCCTGATGCTTCTAATTTATATGGATAGAAACAATTTATTTGCTATATCCCGGATTCTGATCTTCAGGGCCGAATGCATCATTTGTTTTAATTTCAGTATCAGGAATAGGATAGCGCTTATGGAAATCTTGAATTGTTCCTGATTCTTTTGCCCAACGGTTACGTTCTTTTATCAATTCTACAAATTTATTAGTACGAAGCAAATCAATACGTCTCCAGCCTTCGAAGCAAAGTTCACGCAAACGTTCATCCATTACCTTATCACGGAATTCATCTTTGCTCATTCCCGAATTCCATTTCTTATCTTCTGGCAAGTTTCCTCCCCATGCACGAGTACGAATTTGATTATTTACGATCCGTACAGCTTCCGAAGTCTGTCCTAATTCATTCAGACATTCAGCATGCAATAATAATACATCAGCATAACGAATCATTGAAAAGTTCTTACCAGAATTCCACATATTATTAATGCCAAGCCCTGAAAGAATATCTGTACGATAGTCTTCATATTTCTTTATATGTGGTTCCAATTCATCTGTAGTTCCCGTCCATTGAGTCTTTGACAAATCAGGAGTTACATATTCGAATGTTCCATCTTCTGAATATTTATTAGTATAATACGTAAAATCATAACGCAATGCTTCTTCTTTACGCAAATCTCCATCTTCCCAAATGCCACCTTCTTCTACTGTCTTATAAGCAAAAGGAGTCGGAACTAGAAAATCGTAACCAGAGAAAGAGCATCCCTGACCAAACCAAGAGTCACATGCACGAGAACCACAATCAAACTCCCAATAATTACAATCAGGATATACATTATTAAATTGCAACTCAAACAATGACTCTTTTGTATTAGGATTATCATAACGATACAAGTCAGCATAATCATTTAGCAATTCATATCGTCCCATATTGATAATAGTCTTAAAACATTCATCAGCCTTGGCAAAATCCCGTAATCCTGTCTCTTCCGGAGCTGCCATATAAGCCTTTCCTAACATGGCCCATGCAGCCCCAACAGTAGCACGCTGCGGTTCACTATTATAAGACTCAGGCAAATTATTGGTAGCAGTAATAAAATCATTAATAATATATTCCCATACAGTCTTTAAAGGTTGACGTCCCAAGCCCAATTCATCAGTACGGTTCATATCTATCACAGGGATTTCACCCCAATACATACTTAATTCAAACATTAATAAACCACGAATAAAGCATGCCTCTCCCATCAACTGTTTAGCACGTTCCGGTTCTTCAGTGGTCATACCCAATGCATATATAGCTTTAGCAGCTGAAACGACAGCCGGCCAACGGTTGTTCCAAATAGAACCAACCTGAGTAGATGTAGGATTCAACTGTCCATTATATTTATCCATACCAGCTTGATCTCCTGAAGAAATCAACTGATAATTACCCTGCTGTGTTTCATCTGTCCCCAAATAAGGCATCAATCCATTACGCCCTTCTTTACAGCCCCTATAACTCTTATACAATCCAAGAACTAAAGGTTCTACATTATCTATTTTTTCAAATACTTGTTCCTCGGTCAAAGATCCCGTAGGTTCTACTTGCAGAAAGTCTGAGCAAGAAGAAGTATTCAGTGCAAAGGACAAAGCCAAAGCATATATCGCACTATATCTATATATCTTTTTCATTGTTGTGTTTTCTTTTAAAATTAGACTATTTATTCTATCCTTCCATTAAAAAGCCAAATTAAGACCAAAAGTATACATACGTGTAGGAGGATACCAATCACCAGTTTCCGGATCATAACCATTATAATTAGTTAAACAAAAAAGATTAGAACCGGTGGCATAAACACGCAGGTTAGTCAGTTTCAGAGCATTTATCACTTTAGTCGGGAAAGTATAGGCCAATGTCAAAGCAGACAAACGCAAGAAAGAAGCTTTCTGCACACTAAAATCCATAGAACTTGCACCATAATGATTATAATCAAAGCCAGCCAACACACGTGGAAATTCAGCATCTGTATTTTCAGGAGTCCAACGATCCAACAAATCCGTTGATGCGACTCCAGATCCAGTACTTCCAATCAAAGTTTCATACCAAGGGCTCAATTTTTTAGCCCCATAAGAATAACTGAAGACTGCATTTAAAGACAATCCCTTCCAAGAAAAATCTGTAGAAAAACCGCCATAAAACTTAGGATCAGTGGAACCAATTACAACACGGTCATTTTGATCTATCTGTCCATTATTATCATAATCCAATGGATACAAATCACCGGGATTCACATTATATCCATTCCAATTTATTTTATTCAAACGATCCATATCAATTTCTTGGGCAATTCCACCTGTTTTCCAAATATAAATTGTGTTACGAGACTCACCAAGGAATAAATTACCTTCTTTTTGAATATTACGATCACTATCTACATTATATACAACATCATTATCACCATATAATCGAGTTACCTTATTTTTATCCATAGACAATGTAGCTGCAAAATTCCATTCAAAATCTTTAGCTCTTACCAAATTGGCATTCAAAGCAAATTCCAAACCTTTGTTTTCAATCGCACCTATATTTTCAATAGTACTACTGAAACCAGTAGTCGTAGGTAACGAATGACTCATTAACAAATCCTTATTTTTTATCAAGAAAGCATCAACAGACAAACGTACTCTATTCTGTAAGAAAGCCATATCTACTCCTAAATTCCATTGTTTTTGTTTCTCCCAACTAATATCCGGAGTACCACGTCGCCCATTGGAAACAAAAGAATTTGTATAACCTGTATCGGAAGTACCCGTATAGCTGACATTATATAAAGATAAATAGGCAAAATCATCAATATTCTGATTACCAACGATACCAAAACCAGCACGTAACTTTAACTGATCAAAAATTGTCTGATTTTTCATGAACTTTTCTTCTGTAATATTCCAAGCTGCAGACACAGACGGGAAAATACCCCACTGATTTCCTTTAGCAAATTTAGAAGAACCGTCGTAACGCGCAGTCGCCGTTAATAAATATTTACCCGCATAGTTATAGTTAACACGAGCGATATAAGATAATAATGTTTGCTCGGACCAAGCTGTACTTAAGCCACGCTGATCTTTTTTATAACCAGATCCCAAACTATGATATCCAAATAAATTAGTGCCAAACCCTGTTGCCGTAGCATTAATATAATTATACGTAGTCCGTGTAGCACTGGTACCAACCATCGCATTCAACTTATGTTTACCGAAAGAGGCTTCATAAGACAATGAATTATCCCATTGCCATACAGTACGTGTATCTCTATCATCTTTGGCTTCACCTTGTGTTCCATAACGTTCCGACTCATAAATATCATTCGGGGTATATTTATTTTGCTGCTTTTGAGCATAATCAATAGAGAAAGTAGAACGCAAGTTTAATCCTTCAATAGGATTGATATTAATATAATTAGAGCTCAACAAGCGATTATACACCAAATCATTATCGACTTTCAAAGAACGTAATGGATTAAAATTATTTTGGTCAAAAATACCTTGCCAATTTAAAGTTTCAATCTCATCAGAAATTTCCAACATCGGATTAGCACAACGTGCACGATTCATTACTCCATCATCAACCAACGTGTTCTCGGTACGTGTAAAAGTTGTATTAGTACCTACTTTCAGCCAGGATTTAATCTGTTGATCCGCATTAATACGTCCTGTGTATTTTTCTTGTTCAGACTTCTCAATTACACCTTTATTGTCTGTATAACCAAAACTAATATAATAAGAACCTTTATCATTGCCATTCGAAAGACTTACTACATGATTGTGTTGTACTCCAGTACGGCTCACAGCATCCAGCCAATCATAATTTTTATTATTGTCGTAAGCATCGAATTCATAATCAGCAAAAACAGTATTCGATCCCATTATCACATCATTGATATAAGCATTGACATCTCCATCAGGATTTGTTTGCATATAACCATTCGTATAGGCCTCCTTTCTAAGTTCAAATAATTGACGAGTATTCATAGTTTTTGGAGTATTAGCATAGGTCTGAAAGCCAATCCAGCCATCATAAGAAACTTTACCTTCGCCTTTTTTACCCTTCTTTGTTGTAATAACAACAACACCATTGGAACCACGTGAACCATACAGAGCTGTAGCTGATGCATCTTTCAAGACCTCAATAGAAGCCACATCATTCAAATTGACTGCATTAAATCCAGAGAATGAATTATCCATAACCATACCATCTATGACATAAATAGGGTCCGTAGATCCATTTATGGTATTAATACCACGAATTTTAATAGATGCATCATCCGTAGGACGTGTAGGCTGAGAAATGAACACACCTGCGACACGGCCTTGAAGAGCCTGATTTACATTCGTCACCGGTTTTTCTTCCAAAACTTTAGAACTAACACTGGCAACAGCTCCTGTCAAATCACTCTTCTTCATCGAAGTACCTACAACAACCACTTCGTCTAATGTTTCAGTATCTTCCGCCATCACCACTTTGACAGGCTGATTACCCATTACTTTTACATCTTGGGCAACATATCCTATATAAGAAATATGTAATGTTTCCCCTTTCTGAACTGATAATGTAAAGTTGCCATCAAAATCGGTAATAGTTCCATTGGTTGTACCTTTTACCACTACACTTGCACCAATGATAGGTTCGGATGTAACATCCACCACCTGTCCTGTAACCGTTATGTTCTGTGCCAACATATTACAGCAACAAAACATGATAAGGATTAAATTAATAAGCCTAATTCTTTTCATAATTTGTAAATTTAAGTACGATTTAAAGTTTATATTGGTTTATTCTTCCACTTTGAAAATTGCGACATCATATGCAGGAACCGTTACGTCCAGGTTAGTTTTAGCAATACTTTCAATACCACTCCATAATTCTTTCAACCTATATTCCTTTGACGAATCCAACCCTAGACGCTCTAAAGCTGTAGTCATCTTCAACTCTTGATCCATATAGTTGAACACAGCATAATAAGCCTTACCATCCTTATCCATGCGTACAAACTGATTTTCTGACTTTTCACCATTTCCATCTACAGGATGAAAAGATTCCCCATTGGCTATGGCATTGATCTCAGCATTCGTCAAATATTTCATCGCTTTCTCTTTCACCTCTTTAGAACCGCCTTTGCTGAAATCATCTCCAGCAATGAAAATTCCAGTGATAACCCCCGAAGTGACACGCGCTCTGTTCTCACCATCTGTAGCATCACGCAATACAATATGGTCAGGATCATTAAACTGATAAACCTTATCCTGCCACCAACCGTATGAAAGTGCATTTAAGGTATATTCGGTATCCTTCATCTTGTTCCATGCATCACACGCAATTCTTCTGGACTGAGCATAATGAGCAGGAAAAACAGGAGAAATAGAAAGATTGATATACATATCACCAAAATATTTGTCAAGCAATTGCATTCCATAGTTATATCCCTGAATACCTGTTTGTATTTCCGGATTATACCATTTGTCGGCTTCCATTGCTCCATGTGTCATAAAGTCCATTTTCACATATTCAAAGCCAGCCCGATGGAATAGCTCCGATGTGTGTTTCATCATAGCTTCAATAGCCGGATGGGTAGGATCAACAGCATAAGCTCCGTCTAATTCCTGCGGTTTCCCATTTGCATAGAGATATACATCTTTATATTTATATCCCGGCATTTCTTTTATTTCACGTTCAGGATTTTTAGCCCAATCAGTAAACGGAGTCCAATAAACGCCGGCTACCTGACCGTTTGCCTTACATTTATCCACAAAAGCTTTCAACTCCTCTTCTGAAAAACTGTTCCAACCAGAATCCAAACCTGTATAAACCAAATTATCCGAATTCACAAAATGACGGGACTGCAAATTCTCTTTGTAAAAATCAGAAACTTCCAATGCTTTCGGATAGGTCAGATTAAATTGCAACGCTCCCCAGCTGTTCCAGCCAAAAGGAACAGCTTTACCCCAAGCTTTGGGCGGAGCAATCACAGCATTAGCCTGAGCGTATTCTTCCATGCCTTCACGCCAGTCTTCAAAAAATCCTACTAAAATCTTAGGCGACTTGATTGTCGTACCTTTCAATGCACCGTGAGGTTTCGAATCACGCGTTGTCTTATCAGCAACACCCCCATAACATACCAATGAACCTACATTATATATATTACCTTTACCTATTGTTATACCTGTTTTCCAAGAATCGTGTTCCACAGAACCTATCACCATAGCTTCACGATCATCATTATTAAATATGGCAGTAACTTCATAACTAGTCAATTCTGTAAATGTGAGCGGATGAGATTGGTATCTGATCCAACAGTCATTATCGAAAGGAATGAAAAGCGCACGATTATTTTCTCCCTGGTTCAATACTTCAGGCATTCGGTCCACATTGACCGGTGCCATATAATTCGAAGCTATTTCAGTCGTACTCTCCAAAGTGAAATCTGTCAGCACATAATCCTTTGCCGGATATACATAAAAAGATTGAACCAGTGCAGGCAGATTATTCCCGGTATAAGTCACCTCATAATGATACCCTTCTCCAAAATGATCATTGATTTTTCTTGTAGAAACATGATGCTTTGCATAATCACGAGTCGAAACAACACTGTCTGCCAACTTATAAGCTGCATATACATTATCATAAATAAGCTTAGAGCCTTTGCTGATATCAATACCATTAGCGTGAGCATCATACTCCAAAGACCATTCACCTACATTTAGATTTGCATTTTCAGTACACCCGGATAAAATAAGACCGGAAACGCTCAATGCAGAAACACAGAGAAACAATGATTTTAAAGTTAACCAATTATTCTTCATAATATTATTAGTTTGTCAAAAAGATAAATCTACTTAAGGTTTGCTTTACTGTTCGGAATTCTTTTCCTTTCAAGCATGGTTAAAAGTAGGCATATCTTGACAACCTGTTAATATACAAACGCTGCAATAAATAGGATTTTTGCAGCAATGACGCATCTGCACCCGCAGAATCCGCAAATGCATCATTTTTTGCTGCATTTCTTTCAATCAGAGATTCCCGTCAGATCTATTTTAACTTTTTCCTTGGATGTTTGATACTGTTTCTCAAACTCTTTCGGAGTCATTCCAAATTGTTTTAAAAATAATTTGCTGAAGTAAGATGAAGAGTTTATTCCTACCATATAACAGATATCCCCAATACGATACTTACCTTCCTGAATCAGTTCGGCTGCTTTTTTCAAACGAATCAACCGGATGAAATCTATGGGTGAAAGATTAAATAGAATCTTTATTTTCCTCAACAAGCTGGAACGGCTCATACATAAGATATCAGCCATACGTTCCACATTGAAATTTTCATCCGAGATATTCTCTTGAATCACATTGATCACTTTATTCATAAACTCCTCATCCGCCTTGTTCATCTGCATATTATGCACAGGGAAAAAAGGACGTTTGGAGAATGCCTCACGCTCTTTCCTTCGATTACTGAGTAAAGATAAAATCTGAGTCTTCAAATAGTTGAAAGAAAAAGGCTTTTCCACATAAGCTTCTGCTCCTATCTTCAATCCGTTAATTTTACTCTCCAAATCGTTCTTGGCGGTAAGGAAAATAACCGGAATATGGCACAAATCAATATCCGCCTTTATTTCCTTACATAATTCATAGCCATTCATCACCGGCATCATTATATCACTGATAACCAAATCTATGTGATTACTACGTAAAATATCCAACGCTTCCTGCCCATTCACAGCAGTTTCTACTGTAAACAAGGCTTCCAATCGTTCAAAGATAAAAGATCTCATGCTTTCATTGTCCTCTACTAACAATAAAGTATAACCTTTCATCTGATCTGTTTCTGTTGATGTTTCCTCATCCAATACTTCTATATTTTGCTCAACGACCTTCTCTATTTGCTGCCTTACTTCCTCCTTATTCAAAGGAATGGTCAAAACAAATGTATTCTCCGGTTGTTCTATATCCAAATAAAGCCTGCCTTTATGCAAAGTGGCTAGCGAACGAGCTAAAGGTAACCCTATGCCTACTCCCATCCGAACTGTATCCTTCTTCTTTTCTACCTGATAAAAGGGTTCAAAAATCTGCTGGCTGGACGCTTCAGGTATCTTTTCTCCATCACTGACAACACGAACTGTAAAATCTGCTCCATCTTGGAATAAATCTATCATAATGGTATGACGGGCATATTTCAAAGCATTATTCAACAAATTACTCAATACTTTTGTGATAGCCTCCTTATCTATGGCAGCCATAATTCTTTCTTGGGGAATATGCTGCAATAACTCTTTCTGCTTTTGCAGAATAGTAGGCTCAAAACGAGCAATCGTTTCATTCAGCAATGCCGTTACATCAACCGTTTCAAATTTCAGTTCAAATTTACTCGCTCCTATTTTTTGAAAATCAAGCAGCTGGCCGGTCAGGTCTAATAATCTCTTGGTATTCTGCCCGATTACTTTCAAATTCTTGTTCAATTTCTGATCCTTGATATCCATTTCCTCAATGGCTTCCAACGGACCATTAATCAATGTCAAGGGCGTGCGCACCTCATGAGCTATTTCAGTAAAGAAACTGACTTTTGATTCATAGAGTTCTTTCTCTTTCTCAACTTCAAATAACTTCTGCTTTTCTTCCATCTGTTTCTCTTTACGTCTTTTATACCAGAAGAACCAACAAAGTACAACACAGATTCCCCAGATAATATACAGGAAATAAGCCCAAACCGACTGCCACCAAGGAGGCAGAATAACAATAGATAAAGACCGGGTAGCATAGGGACCTTCTTTGACACTATTGGTAGCCCGAACCTGTAAAGTATAATTTCCCGGAGGCAATTTTGCATAAGAGATATTCTGATTACTTGCCGCTCTTATCCAATCTTTATCCAAGGGAACCAACTTATAATAGTATTGATTGGATTCCGTAGTAGAATAACTTAATAAAGCAACATCAAAACTAATATTTGACTGATCATAAGGCAATACGATTTCATCCGTATGTTCTATACACTTTTTCAAAGGAGAATTAGGAGTATGAACTGTTATCTCCTGATTATAAATACTGAATTTTGAGATATAAACAGGTGGCAAGAAATTGATTTTTTCCGAAGAATTAGGATCAAATGCAATCAATCCGTCTATACCGCCAAAATAAAACTTACCATCCTCCCCCTTCAAAGCTGACTTATAATTAAACTGATTCCCTAACAAACCATCCTTAGTAGTATATACCCGCACGTCCTTCGATTCCGGATTAAACCTGACCAAACCCCGATTTGTCCCAAACCATAAATTTGATTGCTCGTCTTCCAATATCTTATAAGCCACATCATCCGGCAAACCGTCTTTAATGGAAAAAGAGGTAAAATCATCCGTTTGAGAATTATAACGGCAAATTCCACCACGATCAGTAGAAATCCAAATCCGCCCTTTGCTATCCTGCATTACCGAACTGACAGAATTGGATCCCAATGTATTCTCCTTACCTTCCTCATAAGTATACTTTTTAAAGCTATTCTTTCCCGGATCATGCTTCCATAACCCGCTTCCCATGGAAGCGAACCATATCATTCCATCCTTATCTTGAAATACATCGAAAATCCAATCATAACCCACTTCTTCCACCTTTTCAAAATGAAAACTTGCAGGAGCTGCTTTATAAAGTCCCCAACCCGTACCAATCCACTTATATCCTGCCTCATCTATAAAGAAAGTGTAAACACTTCCTTCTCCTATATTCAACTCCTCAGGAGTATAATGATAAACTTTATTCTCTGGCAACTGAATCACATCCAATCCTTGTTTGAACAAACCACAAAACAGTTGGTTTCCTTTAACAAACATCCCCAAAGTAACCATATGACTCCTTTTATCATCATCATCTAACCTCAATCGGTTTACCTGTCCAGAAGCAATATCCAATATATTAATTCCATCGTCTTCAGTTCCAACCCATATATTGCCCTTATTATCAGAAGCTATTTCCCTTATCCGTTTTGTAGTCAACGAACGCCCATCACTTCCAGGCACATATTTATCAAATAACAAGTCATGATGAGGCAGATAATTCACTCCGCCAAACATGGTCCCCAGCCAAATTCCACCTTCCCGATCTTGATAAATAGTATAAATAATCTTATCCGACAGACTGAACGAACGCATCAAATCTTGTTTCAAATGAACTCTTTTATTCTTCCTCTCATTCACAACAAATAAGCCTTCATGAGTTCCCACCCACAGTTCATCGTCAAAACAAGCCACATTACGTACAAATGTATGGTTAGCCTCAGGTATATCTATTTTTACAAGCTGATTCGTACCGGGATTATATTTCATCAATTCCCCTTCATGAATAGCCATTGCAATCCAATCACCATAATTACAAATAGAATTAATATTCTTTCCCTTTAACGAACGCCCGGTTTTATCAACACAATATTGTTC
>OHKF01000344.1_pt1 | contig 27890 bp, 20 predicted proteins | sample 1568781 | NCBI WGS metagenome assembly OHKF01 (sample SAMEA3879580, study PRJEB24766) | human gut metagenome | biome: human-associated habitat; feature: feces | place: USA | collected 1985/1987
TCACGCACGGTTCTTAGAGGGGAAAGCCCCCGCAAGGGGGCTGACCTACTCGACAGGTTCTTATGATGATACTCGGTTGAATACTACTTGGTATGCAAAGGTGAATATCCTTGACGGACTTACTGCGGAGGCACGTTTCAACTATCAGACTTTGTTTAACGAAACGGCTACTTACAGCAGAAAGGTTGATAAACAGAATTTCCGTACCGGAGAGATTATTCCGGGTGTCAGCAGTAGCACTGCCACTACAAGCCGTGCCACTACACGTTACCAGAATCATACAAATACAGCAACCATTAATTATGCGAAAACTTTTGGTAAACATGATATTTCTATTTTGCTGGGTACAGAGCAGTATTACTGGAATGTGAAAGGATTCAGTGCTACTCGTACAGGTTTGCTTGATCTTGATTTACCTGACTTTACGGCTGCACTTGATTTGTTGGACCCGACTTTGGGAGGAACGGCAGAGCAAGATTATGGTGTTATTTCTTATTTCGGTCGTTTGAACTATGCTTATAAGAACCGTTATCTTCTTGAAGCTAACTTCCGTCGTGATGGTTCTTCACGTTTCGGACCGGACTCACGTTGGGGAACATTCCCTTCATTCTCTGCTGCATGGAGAATCAGTGAAGAGCCGTTTATGGAAAAAATGAAAGGTATTTTCTCAAACTTGAAGCTGCGTGCATCTTACGGAAAATTGGGTAATACTACTTCCGGTTATTATGAATGGCAGGCGACTTACGGTTCGGTTAACTATTCTTTTGACGGAAATGTATATGATGGTTTACGTCAGGGAAAGATAGCCAATCCTAACCTGCACTGGGAATCCAGTGAATCTGTGGATATAGGAATTGATGCCGGTTTCTTGAATAACCGTCTGTCTTTGGAAGCGGATTATTATTCACGTACCACGAAGGGTATTCTTGCTTCTCCTTCGGTATACATGACAATGGGAACTGTCAGTGCTCCTACTACCAATACTTCTAATATGAGAAATCAAGGTATGGAATTTACTTTACGCTGGACGGACCGTATCAAAGACTTCGAATATAGTATTAGTGCTAACTTTACTTATAATAAGAACAGAATCGTCAAGTATAAAGGTAAATACAAAGAAGGTTGGGTAACCGATGAAAACGGAAACCGGTCGTTTGTTACTAACAGAGGTGATGTAGCAGATGTCAGTGGTAATACGATTCGTGTAGAAGACCATATGTTTGATGAGTATTATCTCTGGGAACGTCATCAGGGTAATGGCAATATTTATCTTGCAGATGGTGTGACCCCTGACCCCAATGGAGGTCCGCGTGATGGTATGATTCGTACAAAAGCCGATTTGGACTGGGTAAGGGCAATGTTGGCATACAGAGATGCATCAGGTAATAAAGTTTATGACTTCAATGGTCAGAGTATAGGTCAGGGACAAGGCTTGTGGTATGGTGAATTGGTATATGCCGACCTGAACGGAGATGGTATGTATGGTACTAATAACAATGACCGTTTCTTTACAGGCAAGTCAACTACTCCTAAATATACTTATGGATTGAATATTTCGGCTGCCTGGAAAGGAATAGACTTGAATATGACTTGGGCCGGTAATGCCGGGATGTACTATTATATCTTTGAACGCGGTTTCAATAATATGAGTGAAAAGAGCTGGCAGGAAGGAACGATTATTGCTCGTAATGCACGAAATATCTTCTATTACTCAAACCCTGAGGCTGCCGCAACCGATCCGTCATACGACCCGGCTAATGATCCTACTGCCAATATCAATGCTCCGTATCCGCGTATCGGTAATACAGAGACAGCATACCGTGCCAATACCGGTAACTTGTATAATGCCTCATACATCAAGTTGAAGACGTTGCAGATTGGTTATACTTTCCCGAAATCATGGACAACAAAGGCGGCTATCAGTAACCTGCGTGTATTCGTTTCGGGTGAGAACTTGCTGACTATTACAAACTTCCCGGGTGTAGACCCTGAAATGGGCGGTGGTGGTTTCACCTCTTATCCTATTCCCCGTATGTTCTCCGGAGGTGTTAATATTACATTTTAATTACTTATAAACAAGACATGAATATGAAAAAGATAATATATTCCTTACTTTCCATTCTCCTTTGTGGGTTGCAAAGTTGTGTTGATTTGGATATGGCTCCTTATAACCAGGTGGCATCCGGCAACATGTGGTCTAATGCGGCACTGACCAATCAGGGAGTGGCCGGTGTTTATGCAAAAATGCGTGGATGGGGTGTTTATTCCACTTCTTATAGTTATAATGTGGTTCCTTTTGAATGCTTGGGCATGACGGGAGAAGCGTATCGTTCTATTCCTTATACGAGTGGTACGGCGGGTGCCGACAACGGATTCTTCTCTACTATGTGGAAAAACTTATATGAAGGAGTTCACCGTGCCAATGATGCTATTGCCAACCTTTCGGAAGTAGGTGGCGGTGGGGTAGACGAAGAAACCCGTTTACGCTTGTTGTCCGAAAGTAAGTTCCTCCGTGCCTATTATTATATGCGTCTCAATGAACTTTACGGACGTTATGGTCTGGGAGTACCTATTTATACAGAACCTTTGGCTTCTGTTGAAGATTGCACGAAGGGCCAGTCACCCGAGTCTGAGGTATGGGATTTGATTGTACAAGATCTTACGGATTGTATTAACGAACCGAATTTTCCTGACCATTATAAAGAAAAAGGACGTGCTTGTAAGGGAGCCGCATACGCATTACGCGGTAGAGCGTACTTGATGCAGGGGGCCAAATATAACTATAACAATGCAGTTGGTAAGGTGGAAAGCACTACGATTGATGCAAGTTTGCTGAGATTGGCTGTTGCTGATTTTGAGAAAGTGAAGGGTTGTGGATTCGACCTTTTCCAGGGAGGATATAAAGAGTTGTTTACTGAAGAGAATGAAGCTTGTATCGAAATGATTTTTTCGCTGCAAAATATATCCAAGCCTGACTATGGCTCTGCCATACAGAAATATTGTGGAACACGTTCTATGATGGACCGTGAGAATAATACCGGTTTCTCATATTATGCTCCTTCACCTGCTATTGTTGACCTTTATGAGTATAAAGATGGTACTCCATTCGATTGGAATGATATTATTCCCGGATATTTTGACGTGCCTGCTCTCGATCGCTTGGTTTATTTCTTGCGCGATACTATTGCTGACGGACAATTGGTCGGTGGAACAGCGCTCAGAAAAGCAGTTAAGAATAAAATGAAGGCATCCAATGAGCATTTGTATCTTTCGGGAGGTAACGAAGCCCGCTTGAAGAAAGCATGGGAGAATCGTGACCCGCGACTCAATTACAATGTTATTATGCCTTATGGTGAAGAGTTCTTGGGCGGAGATGGCGATATGTACAAGGCGGGAAATACGACGCCGGTCCCTTATGTATATCGTTGGCCGGTAAGACAGTCAAGCCATTCTGTGAAAGCGCAGGAGGCTGCAGATTGGGGAGTAACCGGTAAGTATGACTTGAAACAGGATGGCAATGGTGAGGCAGAGTTTGCTTATCGTCATCGTAAATTTGTGATGGAAGGTTATGATTGCGAGTATGCATACAATAGTCCTATTGATGAACCGATTCTGCGTTATGCTTATGTACTTTTGATGTGGTCGGAAGCTTTGTTGCAATTGGATGAGCTGGATGCGGCTGCCGAGAAAGTTAACATGATACGTCAGCGTACATCGGTGGAGATGCCTCCTTATACTTTTGCAAGCAAAGAGGACGGATTGAACAAGATTCGTAACGAGTCACGCCGTGAACTTATCAATGAGAGTGTTAACTTTTACGAAGAACTGCGTTGGGGTACATTGCGTGAAACAAAATACTCTACTTATATGGGTTATGAACCTTGTGCTCATACATGTAATGGACAGCAAAGTAGTGGTAACGGTGGTGTGAAATGGTCTGAGACAAATGATTATAGCATCTTCCCGGTACCTAGTGCAGAGATAGAGAAGAATCCGAATCTGAAAAAGACACCGGGATGGCTCTATTAATAATCCGGCCTGAACGTTTTCTCTTCCGCCGAATGGAGAGTATATGAAAGGAGAGGAGTGTGTCAAAACTAAACCGGCTTTTCCAATCGTCGGCTGTAGGGGCAGGGTTTGCCCTGCCCGAAGACATAAAGCAAACTGTTTTCGGGCGAGCGAACCTCGCCCCTACGGATTAAACGACAGCATTATCCACGTTTTGATACAATCCTTTTCTTTATTGTATGTGGCTTGTAGTTAAGAATGTCGGTTTCGGCTTCTTTCATAAATGACTTGTCATACAATGACTGAATTCACAAAAACCAACTGCGTTTATTCTCCTTACTACCGGAAATCCACTTCTTCCTTCCTCCTTTCATTAGCTGTTGAAACGCCCTGTTTATGGGGGCTTTGGTAGTGAGGGGATACCTCGTCACCACCCTTTCAGCCTCCTTTCATTCGTAAAACTTCTTCCACCAAAATCAGGAAAACAAAGGCTGAAGGCAGATTTTGAAGGGACTTGATAAACGCAGCTGAAAGGAGGATGAGGGGATGTCCTGTCATTCTTAATCGGTTGATTGTCCGTGTGTTCCGATTAAAATGTAAGGATGAACGGAAAAGAAGGAATAACCGAATTTGTGAGGGTGAGATATAATCTGCCCTTACAAAAAGATGCCGAGCTTTTTGAAAAAGATACCGAGGTTTTAAAAAAAGATACCGAGCTTTTTGAAAAACATCAAGGTCTTTTTGCATCATTCAGTACCGGCTGTTTATTTTTAAATGTGCACGTAGGCATCGGTCTACACATACGTACGCATGAGCCTGCACATACGTACGCATGAGCCTGTACGTATATATGTCATAGTGTCATTTTCCAAGACTTTAAATTGAGCCGGATAGTCTTTGAATTAACTTTCCGTTTTCTTTTCCTTGCGATAGTTTTGCGGAGTACATCCATACTGATTCTTGAAGCAACGGCTGAAATATACAGGTGAGCTAAACCCGCAACGGTCACTGACTTCTGCAATAGGAATATCGGGATATTGTTGCAATAAAGCTGCAGCATGTTTCAGTCGATAATTCAAAATGAAATTATTGGGTGTCATTCCTGTTAATGCTTTAAACTTGGTATAAAGAAGTGAACGTCCGATGCCGACTTCCTTGCAAAGTACCGGAATATCATATTCTGTATCATCAATGTGCTGTTCGATGCTCTCTGCTGTCCGTTTCAGAATATCCTTATCCAATGGATTGATACAGGTCAAATCAATTTCGGATATCGGCTTTTTATCAAATTGGTGCTGCATGAGCAAACGGCTTCTAATCAGGTTATTGGCACGTGCTAATAATAATTGGGCATGGAAAGGTTTGGTGATATAATCGTCTGCGCCTCGGTTCAGTCCTTCAATATTCTGTTCGGTAGAATTGAGGGCAGTCAGCAATATGAGAGGTATGTGGCAATAATCAATGTTGTTTTTAATTTGCAGACACATTTCTGTTCCACTCATTTTGGGCATCATGATATCACTGATAATCAAATCTATCTTATGCTCGTATACTTGTTTTAGACCTTCTTCTCCATTGGTAGCGCAAATTACTTCATAAAATGGGGAGAATAGCTCTGTTAATAATTGGAGCAGTTCTTCATTGTCTTCTACCAATAATACGGTGTGGGTCTTTTCTTCTGCGTTTTCGGTATGGACTGATTCCGTCAGGTAAGTATCTGTTTCGGGCAGGACATCTAAAGAACCGGGTACAATGGAGCTTTCTTGTTGCTGGTTTGATAACTGTATGTTTTTGTCTGCCTGGAAAACGTCTGCGTTTCTGGGGAGTCGGACGGTAAATGTACTTCCTTTGCCTAGTGTACTGTCGACAGTTATCGTACCATGATGCTTTTCAACGATGGTTTTGGACAAAGCAAGACCAATACCGGTACCGGGCGATGAATATTCACCCGGCTTTTGGTTGTTTGCCTGGAAGAAGCGCGCGAATATTTGTGAAACATCGTTTTTGGCAATTCCCGATCCTGTGTCGGATATACTGATTTCTACTTCATTATCTGTTGTACGGCCGGATATGATAATATTCCCATTGTCGGGTGTATATTTAAAGGCATTGGATAATAAATTGAAGAATACTTTTTCAAGTAATTGGCTGTCAAACCAACATAGTGTGGGAGTTTCTGATAGTTGAAAGTCATAATGGATATTACGCAAATGGGCATAATCAACAAATGAAAAATAAATTTCTTTCAAAAATGGAGTTATATCTTGTTGGGATATCTGTAATGTTTTATGGTTTTGTTCCAGTTTTCTAAACTCAAGTAATTCTGAAATCAGATTGCTCATTTGCTGTGCATTCTTTCTGATTTTTAATATTTGGTTATAGATAGAAGGATTCAGTGAAGATTTCTGTAGAATGATATCTATATGACTGATTATTAATGTTAAGGGAGTGCGGAATTCATGGCTGACATTAGTGAAGAATACCAGCTTCTCTTGATTAAGTTGTTCTATCTGTTGTTTTTCAAAACGCTCTTTTTCTAACGAAAGTGCTAAGGTGCGCTTGGCGATTCGACTGGATATAAAATAATAAAGGCATCCTATAAAACTGATGATATAGAGCAAGAATGCCCACCAAGTGGCATACCAAGGAGCAGAGATGGTCAGTTGCATACTGATTTCTTTGTCTGTGATGTCTCCGCTTTGGTTGCTGCTGTTATTGATGGCAGCTACTCGCAACGTATAAGTGCCCGGATCAAGATTGGTATAGTGTACTTCTGTCTGGCTGGTTTTAATCCATTTTTTATCGAACCCGTCCAACTTATATTGGAACTGTTTTTGGGATAATTGTTGTTCATAGTCAGGCAGGGCAAAACTGAGAATCAAATTATTTTGATTATGGCTTAATTTGAGCTTTTGAGTATATGGAAAAGCCTTGGTAAGTACTCCGGTTTCATCTCCTGCCACTACCTTTTGATTATTAATCCATAATTCCGAGAAATAAAGGTTGGGGTTATGGCGGAAGGTATTGGCTTTGTGAAATTCTTCTTCCGAAAAAGAGGTTACCCCTTTGGTATCGCCCACATAAATGCGCTTTTGGTCGGAGGCGAAAATGCCGCAGCCACTTATAATGTGGGCTGTTGGAAAGTTTCTCATTAAATTGATGGTGGTAAAGCTGTTTTTTTCGGGAGAATAGCTTGTTACTCCTTTGTCGCTGGTTATCAGTATGTTCCCACTGGGTGATAAACAAACATTGTAACAAAAGTTGCTGGGAAGCTGATGTTCTTCTGCTGTGTAATGGGCTGTCTTATGTGTTTTCTTGTCATAGAAAAACAACCCGCCTCCTAAAGTGCTGATATAGGCGCCGTTATTAGTTGCCAAGATGCGGGTTATTTTGGCATTATATCCTTTTTGCGTCAGCGGAATATAAGATGCTTCCAGCTTGTCTAAATGCATGCATACCAGATTAAACATTCCGCTCAGGTATAAATATCCTTCCGGGTCTATATCGAAATCTTCGTAGTAGGCGATTGGGATATCCAGTTTGTGAAACTTTTGCGTTTTGGTATCCAAAGAAAATACACCGTTGCGTGCTGATAAATATAATTTTCCTTTCCACATTTTTACATGGAAAACAACTTCATTCGGAGTATTGGGCTCTCCTTTCCTCCTTTCCAGATAGTTATAGAATTGTCCGGTTTGCAAATCATAACGAGACAGTCCTCCTAAATAAGTACCTATGTATATGCATTCGTTTTCTTCATCATAACATATACTTTTTATGTTATTGTGGGGGATTGAATTTTTGCCTCCTGCCGTAAACTGATGGATAATGTTCCAGTTCTTGTCGGTACAGCTGATTCCTCCTCCGTCTGTGCTGAGCCACACGTGTTCATTCTTGTCTACTACGATATCGCCTATATATGAATAATATTGATTTTTGGTGGCGTTTTGGTCATAGTCGTAATGTACAAAGCTGTCTTGTTTGGGTGTGAAATAATTTACTCCTCCAAAATAGCTTCCCACCCAGATAGTACCTTGCATATCTTTACAAAGGGAAAAGATAGATGGGTGGTTTAATCCTCCTACGTATTTGGGGATTTGGATAAGGGAATACTGTCCTGTTTTCGTACTATATTTATGTAGTCCGTCAAATGTTCCAAACCAGATGTTCCGTTCGCCGTCTTCCACAAAATCACGAATTTGCCAGCTGCTGATTCCTGTGGGGGAACCGGGGCTGAAAGGCACTTGCCTGATTTCTCCTTTTTTGTTGATTCTGTATAATCCATACATTCTTGTTCCAATCCACAATTCTTTTTGTGAGCTTTCAAAAATGCGGTAGATGTCAATACCTCTGAGTACATGTGTTTCTTTCCCGCTGGAACGGTCATAGAAGAAAATTCCGTCATGCGAGCCAATACAGATTTTATTGGGTAACATTGTCAGGCAGGTGATGGGAGAAGTAATTCCGGTTTTTAGCATGAAGGTTGATTCCGTGGCTCCTGAAGAATGCTTGAATAAGGAATCACGTCTCATATACCACAGGTCTCCTTCAAGTGAAGTTAAAACCGGGATGCGGCTTCCTTTAGAAAGACGACTGAATTGTTCGGTCTGTATATCAAATTTTATAATATCGTCATCGACTAAGAAAAAAATATTTCCTTGTTTGTCCTCAACGATGGATGAAACTTCATTTCCCAACCAGATGGGAGCTGAATCATTGGAAGCGTTGCACCAACCTTTGAAAGCAGTGATTTGTTTGCCATCATACAGATTTATTCCCTCTCTTGTACCAAACCACATTCTTCCCAATTGATCTTGGTGTATGGACATAACCGATGGCTGCGTCAATCCTTCGGATAATCCAATATGCCTGAAATATTCGGCAGAAATGGGAGTATTTAATGCTAATAGTGCTAATAAGAGTAATAAATATTTGTATCTCATGTTGTTTTTCTTCGGTTTATATTAGATGTCGTTCACAAAAATACGAAAAATATGGCAAATAGAGTAACCGTTAATGGTATTATGAGAATCTTTTTCTCTATGGTGATAAAATTGTCTTTGCAGAAAGAGTGGTATTTTCCGGGCATTTCTTATTATATTTGAAATGCCCGGAAAATAGGAGTTTATTTTTCTTCGTATTCGTGTTTTCGTTTGGGATTCATTGGAAACCAACCTTTCAATACGCGTTCCCGTTGCTCAAAAATTTCTTTTATAGTCCAAAATGACGAAAAAGAGAAAACGCCTATCAGTGAAGAAATGAGTATGTCGTTGATTAAGATTGAGCCGATGATACCGGCTATTCCTAAAATCAGGAAAATCCACCAACAACGCGTTCCCCAATAATATTCGGCTTTGACCACGATGGGGTGGAAAAGACCGATTATCAGAAATGTACAAATGCCGATAACAATGCCGCCTAAATGGTAGTCAGTCAGCCATTCCATTATTTCCCGGTTTGAATAGGAATTTCTTTCTTGATACTTTGCTCCAAAGATATCATTGTTTCGGTAGCTGTAACACCGGGAATCTCCTGAATTCTGGAATTTAATATATCCATTAAGTGTTCATTGTCACGAGAATATACTTTTGTCAGCATGGTGTATGCACCGGTAGTAAAATGGCATTCCACTATTTCGGGAATCTTTTTTAATTCATTTACTACAGCTTTATACATTGAGCCTTTTTCTAGTTTGATTCCTACATACGTACATGTTCTATATCCTAAACTTTTAGGATTTACATGATATCCCGAACCGATAATGACGCCCAAATCAATCAATCTTTGTACGCGTTGGTGAATAGCAGCACGGGAAACGCCACATTCTGCTGCGACATCTTTAAATGGGATGCGAGCATTTTGAGATATAATTTCAAGGATCTGTCTGTCAAGACTGTCTATTTTCTCCATAATATTTTGATTTTAGTGTTGTCAATCTGTAAGCAAATATAGGAATAGTTTTTAATTTATCTACTATTTTGAAAGAAAAAACACATATTCTTTGAAAAAAAGTGCATTTTTTTAGTCTATAACTCTAATAACTTCTTGATTTCATTTATTTTGTTTCTTCGCTCAAAAGAAAAGGTATCACTATGGCTGTCCAAATACTCTTTTAGATAGAGTGCTTTTGCTAAAAGGTATTTCTTTTCGTCCGGCTCTTTCAATAGAGCGTCTTGATAGAGCAACTCCGATAACATATCGATTCGGGTCAGAAACTCTTGCCCTTCATAGTCTTGAGACAGATCGGTTAAAATATATTCCGCATCCTGTTCATAATAGAAGTGATGGCTATGGTTAAAATAGGCTCGATAGATACTTTGTATCTTTAACTGAAACTCAGGACCATCCTCTTTTTTCTTTTCTTCCACCAGTTTTTCCAATGCTTCTATGAATTGGCGAACCAAACGCATAATATAATCTCTTTGTAACATATCTTATTTATCTTCTTTGTTTTTGTCTGACAGGGTGACCAATATCTTATCGATGCGTGCTCCGTCCATATCTACAATTTCAAAAAGGAAATCGTTCCATTGGAGAAGTTCTCCGGTTTTGGGAACATGTCCCAACTGCTGCAGAATAAGTCCGCTCAATGTGTTATAATTATATTCGGAATATAAATCTTCCATTTCAAAATGACTTAAGAAGTCATAGAAAGAACATTGTCCGTCTATCAGCCAACTGCCGTCTTTGCGGAGAATGATATCCGGTTCTTCCGAATCGCCGGGTAGTGCCCCTACCAATGCTTCCAATATGTCTTTCATTGTAATGACTCCTTGCAAACTGCCGAATTCATCGCAGATCAGTCCATATTTAATGTGGTGCTGGCGTATTTGTTCCAATACCTTATAGACATCCATGTTTTCATGGAAGTATTGTGCCGGACGAATAACATCACGCAGATTAAAGTTCACTTCTTCTAATTTACCGAAAAGATCTTTCAGGTAAACCACACCTATAATATTATCCAAAGTATTGTCTTGTGTCACCGGATAAACTTGATATAAATGCTGGCATACAATATCATAAATCTGCTTGTTTCCCATATCTATATCAATAGATACTATATCATTACGATAAGTCATAATGGTATTGATGCTGCGGTCGCCCAAAGAGAAAACGCGGTCTACGATATCTTGCTCTACTTCTTGTACCTCGCCATTCTCGGCTCCTTCGTCAATCATGGATTTGATTTCTTCTTCCGTAACTTTTTCCTCTGCTGTATTTATATGCAGCAGGTTGAAAATCAGTGAAGTACTTTTTGCCAAAATCCATACGAAAGGAGAAGCTATGACTGACAGCCAATACATGGGGCGTGCCAGTAGCTTGGCTGCGCGTGTGGATGCGCTCATTCCGATTCGTTTGGGGACAAGCTCTCCGAAAATAATGGTGAGATAGGTCACTAAGATGACAATCAGAATTTGTGCTATTATATGGGCATAAGTGACTGGTATGCCTGCTGCAGTCAGTACTTTGCTGAAATCAGACGCCAATACATCGCCGGAATAAATACCGGTGAGAATACCAATCAGAGTAATTCCGATTTGTATGGTCGATAAAAACTTATCCGGGTCATTGGCTAATTTTAAGGCGATACGCGCGGTGGAACTGCCGTGACGGACATCATTGTTCAGACTGCTTTTGCGAGCAGAAATCAAGGCTATTTCGGACATGGCGAATACCCCATTTAGTAAAATAAGTGCGATAATTATAACAATCTCCATGTGAGTAATTTACATTTGTATTTGCTAACAAATGTACTAAGAATTGTGTTTTCTCTTTCTTCTTTTAGATTTAATTAATGAATTATCTGTCATTTAAGCTATCTTTGCGGTGTCTATAAAAGAAAAGGAGTAATTATGCATCCACTAGAACTATTCAAGTACTGTCCCAAATGTGGTTCTTCACATTTTGTGGTGAATAATGAGAAGTCCAAACGCTGTGCGGATTGTGGTTTTGTCTACTACTTTAATTCAAGTGCCGCTACAGTGGCATTTATCTTGAATGAGAGGAATGAATTATTGGTTTGCCGTCGGGGTAAAGAACCCAAGAAAGGAACACTGGACCTTTCGGGAGGGTTTATAGATATGTATGAAACCGGAGAGGAAGGTGTGGCGCGTGAGGTGCTGGAGGAAACAGGACTGAAAGTGGAAAAAGCGGCATATCTGTTTTCGTTGCCCAATACTTATCTTTATTCCGGCTTTTTGGTACATACCTTAGACCAGTTTTTCCTTTGTACGGTGGAAGATACGGCTCATCTTGAAGCGATGGATGATGTGGCGGATTCTTTTTGGATGCCGCTTGACAAAGTGAATCCTGAAGAATTTGGTCTTGACTCTGTACGTGAGGGAGTAAAACGCTTTTTGAAAGAATATAAATATTAGAATAGAATATGAAGAAAAGGACTCTATTAATAGCTGCATTGATGGGGGGATGTGCTTTGCAAAGTATGGCCCAGCAAATTCTTCCCGATGACGTGGCAGGCGATAAGGAATACCGAAGGGTATGCAGAGAATATGAATTGAAGTCAAAAAACAGTGTGGAGCTGTTGCAGGCTTATCTGGATAAATACCCGGATTCACGATATACAGACAGGGTACGTTCTTTGATTGCTTCGGTGTATTTTGAAGAAGGTAAATATAAGGAGGCAATAGCTATGTTTAGGGCGTGTGACCTTGAGGCACTGCCTGATGCAGAACGCGATGATTGTGCCATGCGTCTTGCCACTTCTTATTTAAAGGAAGGTAATTTGCGCGATGCTTCCGTATGGTTCCTTTTACTGAAAGAGGTGAGCCCGCGTTATCAATCGGATGCCACTTATAACTTGGCTTATATCGATTATGTGGAAAAACGGTATAATAAGGCATTAGATGCTTTTTTATCTTTGAAAGATGATGCTGTATATTCATCTTTAGTGCCTTATTATATAGGAGAGATTTATTTATTGCAAGGTAATTATGAACAGGCACGTTCGGTGGCTGAACGCTATTTGAAGGTTTATTCCGGTCATAAAGATGAGGCTCAGATGGAACGTGTTTTGGGAGAAGCCTGTTTTGGGCTGAATAATTACCAGGCAGCTATTGCACCGCTGGAACGTTATCAGGGTGCAGTGTCGCGTCCGCAGCGTAAAGCGTTGTATGAGTTGGGTATGAGTTATTATTATACCGGTGTTTATTCAAAGGCGGCTGCCACACTGGGTGAAACGACTTCGGTGAATGATGCTTTGTCTCAGAATGCATATTTGCACATGGGCTTGGCTTATTTGAATTTGAAGGAACGTAATCAGGCAAGAATGGCTTTTGAGCAGGCGTCTGCATCAGGGTTTGACCCGTTGGTGAAAGAGCAGGCTCTTTATAATTATGCTTTGTGTATACATGAGACTTCTTATTCTCCTTTTGCTGAATCTGTAACGGTATTTGAACGTTTTCTTAATGAATTTCCCAATTCGCCGTATGCCGAACGGGTAAATGATTACTTGATAGAGGTGTATATGAATACTCGTAGCTACGAAGCTGCATTGAAGTCTATTGCAAAGATTGAGCATCCGGGTGCACGAATCATGGAAGCAAAACAAAAGATTCTGTTCCGTCTCGGTACTCAGGCATTTGCTAATGCCGACTTTTCCAAAGCAATAGAATATTTTAACCGCTCTTTGGCTATCGGGCAATATAACATGTCTGCTAAGGCTGATGCATATTATTGGCGTGGTGAGGCAAACTACAGACTGGAACACTATGCTCAGGCTGGAAATGATTTACGCCGATACTTGGAATTCGCTCCCGATAAGATGAATCGGGAGTACGGGCTGGCGCTTTACAATTTGGGTTATACTGATTTTAAACAAAAGAATTATAATGGTGCATTGAATTGGTTTACCCGTTTTGTTGACCGTGGAACTGTCAATGACCGTGCTGTACAGGCAGATGCTTACAATCGTATCGGTGACTGTAACTTTTATGCCCGCCGTTTTGATTCGGCCCGTCAGGATTATGCCCGTGCTGTGGAAATAGATCCTTCTTTGGGGGATTATTCTTTATATCAAGAGGCTTTTGTCCGTGGCTTGCAGAAGGATTATACCGGAAAGATACAAATTTTAAACCGTTTGATAGCGGATTATCCCGAGTCTCAATATCTGGATGATGCTTTGTATGAGCAAGGCCGTGCTTTTGTTCAAATGGAGGATCATACGAATGCTATTAGTCGTTTCAATATTTTGTTGAAGAAATTCCCGGAAAGCAATATGGCCCGTCGAGCGGCTAACGAAATAGGTTTGCTCTATTATCAAGGAGATAAGTATCCGGAGGCTATCCAGGCTTATAAGCAGGTAATCACTAATTATCCGGGTAGTGAGGAGGCTCGTCTTGCCCAAAGAGATTTGAAGTCTATTTATATTGATTTGAATAAGGTGGATGAATATGCCAACTTTGCTTCTACCATTCCCGGTGGAGCCAATTTTGATGTGAACGAACGTGATTCGTTGACTTATGTTGCTGCCGAAAGGGTATATATGCGCGGTGAAATAGATGAAGCACGCAATAGTTTTACTCATTATCTGCAAACTTTCCCGGAAGGTGCATTTAGTTTGAATGCCAATTATTATGTCGGGTTGATAGATTATAACCGGAAGGCTTACAATAGTGCGATAGAACATTTGGACAAAGTTTTGGCTTATCCCAATAATAAATATTCGGAAGATGCCATGATGATGAGTGCTGAGATGGCTTACTCGGCAAAGGACTATGAAAAAGCGTTGACTGTTTATAAGCAACTGAAAGATAAAGCTGTTTCGCCGGAACGCCGGCAGTTGGCAAAGACAGGCGTACTTCGTAGCGCTTATATGTTGGGCAATGGAGAAGAAGTAATGCTGGCGGCAACGGATTTGCTGGCGGAGACAAAGGTTGCTCCTGAATTATCCAACGAGGCTCATTATTATCGTGCCAAGGCTTATCTGGATGCAGGAAAAGTGGAAGGTGCCATGGATGATTTGAAGATATTGGCAAAAGACACTCGCAATATATATGGTGCAGAAGCGAAATATAAAGTGGCGCAGATTTATTTTGATGCCGGGCAGACAGAACAGGCTGAGAAAGAAGTCTTGGATTATATTGAAGTCAGCACTCCACATACTTATTGGTTGGCGCGTAGCTTTGTGCTGTTGTCTGATGTTTATATGAAATTGGGACGTAATTTAGATGCTAAGCAATATTTGCTTTCATTGAAGCAGAATTACCAGGCAGATGATGATATTGCAGGAATGATAGAGAGCAGACTGAATAAGTTAAATGCCGAAAATTAAAGATTATGAAGAAAATAGCAATTATAGCGTTTGTGGGCTTGTTGCCTCTGTCGGCTGTATATGCACAGCAAGACAGTACTTTGAACCGCACTGTGGTAGTGGAGAATGAGTATAACCCTACTGTCATGGATGCTTCCAAAATAAATGTGTTGCCCAGGGTGGAAGAACCGGCAGTAGTGAAGAAAGGAATTGAGTATGCTACGGCTTTGCGTCCTGTGGCTGCCTGGAATTATGAAGAAATGTTTCCTATAGTCCGTGAATGGGAATGGGAGAAGGCCAAACGAGGATATGTGCGTGCGGGTGCCGGTAATTATGGTAATGTGGACTTCAAGGCCGGATATATATGGGACATTACGAAAGGTGACCGTCTGAATGTTGCTACTTCATTGGATGGCATGAATGGAACCCTGAAAGATGCAATTGATAATGATTGGAAATCCCGTTTTTATTCTTCTTCTTTCAATATAGGGTATAGACATAGTTTCAGGAATATGGATTTGAATCTTGGAGGAGGATTTCATTCTCGTGTATTTAATTATATGTTGAGTCCGATTTCTTCTATCTCCGGCGAGAATGATAAACAGCATCACACACTGGGAGATTTCTATGTCGGGTTGTCTTCTACGGATGAAATGATGCCATTGCAATTTACTGTACAAACAGGCTTTCAGTATTTTAAACAGAAATATCCGGCAATTTCTGATGAGAACAGCACGGAAAAAATAATTCATACAGCAGGTGATGTATGGGGAAAACTGAGCGATATTCAGCGTGTGGGTATTAAATTTGAAATGGATAATTTATTTTATTCAGATGACTTGATGAAGGATTATACTTCTTTAGGTCTGAATCCTTATTATGCTATTGATGAAGATAGCTGGAGACTGCATCTGGGTGCGCATGTCGACTGGATGACCGGTAATGATAGCGGTATAGATGTAGCCCCGGACATTCGTGCTGAGTATATCTTCTCCGATAGTTATATTCTTTATTTGAATGCACAAGGAGGCAGACAGGTAAACGATTATCGTATGTTGAGCCGCATCTCTCCCTATTGGGGAACAGAGCGGCAGCTTGATGCGACTTATGTTCCTTTTGATGCAACTTTGGGTTTTAAGGCGTCTCCTGTAAGTGGGTTATGGTTTAATATATTTGGTGGTTATCAGATACGTAAACATGAGTTATTCTGTACGTTAGTGCCTGCGGGACAATTTGTATATACGGGTTTTGTACAGGATAAAGGAAAAATTGGTTATGGAGGTGCAGAAGTGAAATATGGCTATAAGGACTATTTTGATGCATCGGTAAAAGGTACGTATTACGGTTGGACAACAGATAGTGACGACGATATGATAGTTGCCATGAAGCCTGAAATGGAACTGAACTTTAAAGTTGATGCCAAGCTGATGGACGGTTTAAAGCTTCGGTTAGGTTATGATTATGTAAAGCGTAAGGGTGAGGATGTCGATCCTGTCAGTAATCTGAGTGTGGGTGCTACCTATGAGCTTTTAAAAGACATCTCTATCTTTATGGATGTGAACAACCTGTTAAATAAACAATATTATTACGAAGGAGGATACCCTGCCGAAAAACTGAATGTTTTAGGTGGTCTTACTTTTCGATTTTAGTTAAATAGGCTTCTAAAAAGAGCCTTTTTAAGAAAAAAAAGCAGAAACATACCTTATTATATAGGTGTAGTTCTGCTTTTTTTCTACTTTTGCCCTCAAATAAAATGGAATACATTATATTATGCAAAAAAATCTTGTAATTGTAGAGTCACCCGCAAAAGCCAAGACCATAGAAAAATTCTTAGGAGAAGACTATAAAGTCCTTTCCAGTTACGGGCATATCCGTGACTTAAAGAAGAAAGATTTCAGTATCGATGTAGAGAAGGGATTTGAACCGACTTATGAGATACCTTCTGATAAGAAAAAATTGGTCGGCGAGTTGAAAGCTGCGGCAAAGAACGCTGATATGGTGTGGCTCGCATCCGATGAGGACCGTGAGGGAGAAGCCATTTCGTGGCATTTATATGAAGTGTTGGAACTGGACCCGAAGAGGACAAAGCGTATTGTATTCCACGAGATAACCAAAACTGCGATATTAAAAGCCATTGAAACCCCGCGTGACATAAATGTGAACCTTGTAAATGCTCAGCAAGCGCGTCGTATCTTGGACAGGATTGTAGGTTTTGAGCTTTCTCCTATTTTATGGAAGAAGGTAAAACCTGCTCTTTCTGCCGGTCGTGTGCAGTCTGTTGCTGTTCGGTTAATTGTGGAACGTGAGCGTGAGGTGCACGCTTTTGTCAGTGAGCCTTCTTATCGTGTAACAGCAATATTTGAAGCTCCTGATGCCGATGGTAATAAAACGGAAGTGAGGGCTGAGTTAGACAGACGTTTTAAGACAAAAGAAGAGGCTCAGGCATTCCTTGAATTGTGTAAGGATGCAGAGTTTTCTATTGAAGATATTACGACTCGTCCGGTTAAGAAGTCACCGGCTGCTCCATTTACCACTTCCACTTTGCAGCAGGAAGCTGCTCGGAAGTTAGGGTTTACGGTTGCGCAGACTATGATGGTGGCGCAACGGTTGTATGAAAGCGGGCAGATTACTTATATGCGTACCGACTCTGTGAATCTTTCGGACTTGGCATTGGCGGCCTGCAAATCAACTGTCATTTCACTGATGGGAGAAAGGTATGTGAAGACACGTCAGTTTGCAACGAAGACAAAAGGTGCTCAGGAAGCTCACGAAGCGATTCGTCCGACGGATATGTCGAACGAGACTATTGCGGGAACGTCACAGGAGCAGAGATTGTACGAATTGATTTGGAAACGTACTGTTGCATCACAGATGGCAGAGGCTGAACTTGAAAAGACCACTGCTACTATCTCTATCAGCAATAGTGAAGAAACTTTTGTTGCTATTGGTGAAGTTGTGATTTTCGATGGCTATTTGCGTGTATATAAAGAGTCTTATGACGACGATAACGAACAAGAGGATGAAAGCCGCTTGTTGCCTCCTTTGAGTAAAGGACAGTCATTAGAGAGTAAGGAAATTTCTGCCACTCAGCGTTTCAGTATGTGTCCTCCGCGTTATACCGAAGCCAGTCTGGTGCGTAAGCTGGAGGAACTGGGCATCGGGCGTCCGTCTACATATGCTCCTACCATATCGACGGTCCAGCAACGTGGCTACGTGGTAAAAGGAAACAGTGAAGGCGTAAAACGTCCATACGAGATATTGAAGCTCAAAGGGAACAAGATAACCGAAACAGTCAAGACGGAAACAACCGGAAATGAGAAGTCTAAACTATTGCCTACTGATGTAGGTATAGTGGTTAATGACTTTTTGATGTCATTCTTCCCCGAAATTATGGACTATAATTTCACCGCGAGTGTTGAAAAAGAATTTGATGAAGTGGCGGAAGGCGAGAAAGAGTGGACGAGTGTAATGAAGAACTTTTACGACGGCTTCCATCCGTTGGTAGACAAGACCATGAATGCGAAGAGCGAGCATAAGGTGGGTGAAAGAATTCTAGGCAATGATCCGGTTAGTGGGAAGCCTGTATCCGTAAAAATTGGTCGATTTGGCCCGGTGATACAGATAGGCATAGCCGATGATGAAGAAAAACCCAGGTTTGCGCACTTGCCGAAAGGTCTTTCGATAGAAACAATTACGTTGGAAGAAGCGCTTGATTCGTTCAAGCTCCCGAAAACGTTAGGTGAGTATGAAGATAAGACAGTGACGGTAGGAGTGGGACGATTTGGACCTTATGTCCGTCATAATAATGTATTCGTCTCTATTCCCAAGGGGGAAGATCCGATGGAGGTTACCTTGGAAAAAGCGATTGAAATGATTAATGCCAAGCGCGAAGCTGCCGAAAAGAAGATTATTAAAACATTTGATAAAGAGCCTGATTTGCAGATTCTGAACGGTCGTTACGGACCTTATATTGCTTATCAGAAAAAGAATTATAAGATTCCTGAAAGCGTAGAACCGAAAGATTTAAATCTGGAAACTTGCTTTAAGGTGATAGAACTGCAGAAAGAAAAAAGTGAGACTCGTAAACGAGTGGCAGCTAAGAAAAAGAAATGACACGTATATTTTTAATAGGATATATGGGTGCGGGGAAAACGACTTTGGGTAAAGCGTTTTCCCGCGAACTGGGTCTTACTTTCATAGACTTGGATTGGTATATTGAGGAGCGTTTTCATAAAACTGTTCAGCAGTTGTTTTCAGAACGCGGTGAACAGGGTTTCCGCGAATTGGAGCAAAAAATGTTGCATGAGGTGGCTGAGTTTGAAGATGTTGTAATCTCGGCCGGTGGGGGCACTCCTTGTTTTTTTGACAATATGGACTATATGAATGCTTGTGGGGATACCGTGTTTCTTCAGGTGGAGCCCGAGGTGTTGTTTCACCGTTTAAAAGTGGCGAAGCAACAACGTCCGTTATTGGCAAACAAAAGCGATGAAGAATTGATGAACTTTATTTGTGAAGCGTTGCAGAAGCGTCATCCTTTTTATTCGCAGGCGAAGTTTCTGTTTCGGGCCGACGAGTTGGAAGACAAGTCGCAGATACAGGCATCAGTAGATAGCTTGAGAAAGCTGTTGGATAAATAAACAGATTGAAAGTTATAATCTATTTAGTAAAAGTATACACACTATTTGCACAGAACAAGAAATGAGAAAATGGCGTATTGAAGATTCGGAAGAACTCTACAACATTACAGGTTGGGGAACTTCGTACTTTAGTATCAATGACAAAGGTCATGTAGTGGTAACTCCCCGTAAGAACGGTGTCGCAGTCGATTTGAAAGAATTGGTGGACGAGCTTCAGTTACGGGATGTCGCAGCACCTATGCTGGTTCGTTTCCCGGATATTCTTGATAATCGTATCGAAAAAATTTCGAACTGTTTCAAGCAAGCATCCGAAGAGTATGGTTATAAAGCTGAAAACTTTATCATCTATCCTATTAAAGTGAACCAAATGCGTCCGGTGGTGGAAGAAATCATAAGTCATGGCAAGAAGTTTAATTTAGGACTGGAAGCCGGTTCCAAACCCGAATTGCATGCAGTGATTGCTATTAACACGGACTCAGACTCGCTGATTATCTGTAACGGATATAAAGATGAGAGCTATATTGAGTTGGCTTTATTGGCTCAGAAGATGGGGAAACGTATCTTTCTGGTAGTAGAGAAGATGAATGAGTTACGCTTGATTGCAAAGATGGCGAAACAGCTCAATGTACGCCCTAATATAGGTATTCGTATTAAACTGGCTTCTTCGGGCAGTGGAAAATGGGAAGATAGCGGTGGAGATGCCAGCAAGTTTGGATTGACTTCCAGTGAGTTGCTGGAAGCACTTGACTTTTTGGAAAAGAAAGACATGAAAGATTGTTTGAAGTTGATTCATTTCCATATCGGAAGTCAAGTAACCAAGATACGCCGTATTAAAACAGCTTTACGTGAAGCTTCACAGTTCTATGTACAATTACACGCAATGGGCTTCAATGTTGAGTTTGTTGATATCGGTGGAGGCTTGGGTGTTGACTATGACGGTACCCGGTCTTCCAATAGTGAAAGCAGCGTGAACTATTCTATTCAGGAGTATGTAAACGACTCTATCTCTACGTTGGTGGATGCTAGTGATAAAAATAATATTCCGCACCCCAATATCATTACAGAAAGTGGTCGCTCACTGACGGCACACCATTCGGTGCTGATTTTTGAAGTGCTGGAAACAGCTACTCTGCCCGAAATGGATGAAGACTTTGAAGTAAGTGAAAAAGACCATGAACTGGTGCATGAACTATATGAAATATGGGATAATTTGAATCAGAGCCGTATGTTGGAGGCATGGCATGATGCACAGCAAATTCGTGAAGAGGCACTGGATTTGTTCAGTCATGGTATTGTGGATTTAAGAACCCGTGCGCAGATAGAACGTCTCTATTGGTCTGTGACTCGTGAGATTAATCAAATTGCTTCCGGGTTAAAACATGCTCCCGATGAATTCCGTAAATTGGATAAATTATTGGCTGATAAATATTTCTGTAACTTTTCGCTTTTCCAGTCTTTGCCGGACTCTTGGGCGATAGATCAGATATTCCCCATTATGCCTATCCAAAGACTGGACGAGAAACCCGACCGGAATGCTACTTTGCAAGACATTACTTGTGACTCTGACGGAAAGATAGCCAACTTTATATCTACCCGTTATGTATCGCACGACCTGCCTGTGCATTCATTGAAGCAAAAAGAGTCTTATTACATAGGTGTCTTTTTAGTGGGAGCTTATCAGGAAATTTTAGGAGATATGCACAATTTGTTTGGTGATACGAATGCAGTGCATGTATCGGTAGATGATAAAGGGTATTCTATTGATCAGGTGATTGATGGCGAAACCGTGGCGGAAGTGTTGGATTATGTTCAGTATAATCCGAAGAAACTGGTGCGTACATTGGAAACCTGGGTGACTAAATCTGTAAAAGAAGGTAAGATATCGGTAGAAGAAGGAAAAGAATTTTTGTCCAACTACCGTTCCGGGCTTTATGGATATACTTATTTGGAATAAAAGGATGAAAGAAAAACTGACTGTCATAAAGGTAGGCGGAAAGATTGTAGAGGAAGAAACTACGCTTAGTCGGCTTTTGGCCGACTTTTCCGCTATTGAAGGATATAAATTGTTGGTGCACGGTGGGGGACGTTCAGCCACCAAACTGGCTGCCCGATTGGGTATTGAAAGTAAAATGGTGAATGGCCGTCGCATTACGGATGCCGAGACGCTGAAGGTTGTGACTATGGTTTACGGCGGACTGGTCAATAAGAATATCGTTGCAGGCCTGCAAGCTAGAGGAGTGAATGCTATCGGGCTGACCGGAGCGGATATGAACGTTATTCGTTCAGTGAAACGGCCGGTGAAAGAGGTAGATTATGGCTATGTAGGTGATGTGGAAAAGGTGAATGCCGATTTTCTGGCTACACTGATTCGTCAGGGTATTGTTCCTGTCATGGCTCCTCTGACTCATGACGGGCAGGGAAGTATGCTGAATACCAATGCCGATACCATTGCCGGGGAGACAGCAAAAGCGTTGGCGCCACTTTTTGATGTGACACTTGTCTATTGTTTTGAGAAGAAAGGCGTATTACGCGACGAAAATGACGATGATAGCGTCATTCCTGTTATTACTCCCGAAGAATTTAAAGAGTATGTAGCCCGGGGTATCATTCAGGGAGGGATGATACCTAAACTGGAAAATTCCTTCTCTGCCATTGATGCAGGAGTGAGTCAGGTTGTAATTACCTTGGCTTCAGCCATTAAGGGAGAAGGCGGAACTATAATCAAAAAATAATTCAAAAAATAGGCGGGTGAGTGTAACTTTTGTACAACTCACCCGTCATTATTACAGAGCAATGCAAGAAATCAGTTTCCGAAACGACATTTTGCCCCTGAAAGACAAACTCTACAGGTTGGCTTTTCGTATTACGCTGAACAGTGCTGAAGCGGAGGATGTGGTGCAGGATACGATGATTAGGGTATGGGATAAACGTGATGAGTGGCCGAATTTTGAATCCATCGAAGCCTACTGTCTGACGGTAGCAAGAAATCTGGCAATAGACCGGAGTGAAAAGATAGATTCACAGCACATGGAATTGACACCCGAAACACAGGAACTGCCCGATGCATTGAACCCTTATGAACAGTTGGCACAGAGTGAGCAATTAGGTTTGATTCACCGCCTGCTGAACGAACTTCCCGAAAAGCAGCGAAGTATTATGCAGTTGCGGGATATTGAAGGAAAGAGCTATAAAGAAATTGCAGATATTTTGCAGATAACGGAAGAGCAGGTGAAAATCAATCTCTTTCGCAGTCGGCAAAAGATAAAACAAAGATATACGGAAATAGAAGATTATGGATTATAAGTACATTGAACAGTTATTGGAACGCTACTGGAACTGTGAGACTTCCTTGGAAGAGGAACAGATTTTGCGTTCTTTCTTTCATCAGAAAGAGATTCCTGCTCATTTACTCCGTTACAAGGCAATGTTTGCTTATCAGGAGATTGAGAAGGAGAGGGGGCTGGGCAGTGACTTTGATGCCAAGGTTCTGGCCCGGGTGGAAAAACCGGTTGTGAAAGCGCAACGCCTCACTTTGCGAACGCGCTTTATGCCGTTGTTCAAGGCTGCTGCCATGATAGCTGTCTTGTTTGTGATGGGAACGGTGGTGCAACGTTCCATGCAGGATGATGGTAGCGATATGGTGTATATGCATGATGATTACCGTGATACCGTAAATGATCCGCAAGTGGCATACGAACCGGTGCTGCCGATAGATACGGTTACAAAGATAGCCGGAGATGAGGCAGCAGGAGTGAAGAATTAGATAACATTTTCATTTGCTTTTATATATAAATAGATAGTTAGTGCTTATTAAAACAACTTTTTAATTCGAGGCTGTGAAGTTTCAATTCTCTCAAATTTTAAATTAACTAACTAAATAATGTAAAAAGGATTACCGCGCGAGCAGTAATCCTTTTTTAGGTAGATAATCTAATGTAAAGAGAGAATTATGAAATGAGCTTTATCTTCTTTTTACGTTACCGATACCGGATTTATTTATATCGGTAGTTGGGGGATTCCCAAAGTAATCAACATTGCCTATTCCGTTTGTACTTACGGTTATCTTTCCTGATGCATAACAAGAAACATTTCCAATGCCTTTTTGTTCAACGACCACATCTGAAACAATCATATCTTTGGCGTTTAGGTTTCCAATACCTTTGATGTGATAGCTTGCCTTCTCTGCCTTTCCTTTCAGTATGACATTGCCTATTCCGTCGGATCTTACGCTTATATTATCGGCGGTCAATTCATCTGCTTTAAAGTTTCCTGTTCCGTTAGAGGTGATTTTTATATCATCTACCTTGACGGAATCTTTCAAGGTTATATTGCCTGTACCTTGTTGGCTGATGCTGCTCAATTTGGGAGCAGTAATAGTGATTGTGACATTGTTGTTCTTCAAACTGCGGAATTTCACACCTTTCTTCATGGAGATGTGCAGTGTACTGTCTTCCGAAGTGACAATAAGACTGGAAATGATATTGTCGGGGCCATAAGCCTCTACAGTTGTGGCATTACTTTGCTTGAATACAATATTGACGGTACCCTGGCTGGCAATATTATCGAATGCTTCCACACTGTATTTCTTGGTTATTTTGTTCTTGCTGGGAGCAATGCCGTTTACACAGCTTGTCAGAGTCATAACCAGACCGAATAAGTAAAAGTATGTACGTTTCATATTTCTGTGTTTTTTATTGGTTTCTATCTATTAGACGAAGAGGATAACAGTAAAGTTGCAATTTCCTCTTTTTTTTCTTATGAATAATATATCTTTGTGGCTGATATGGCAACAAAGAGAGTATTAGCTGACAAAGATTTCAATCGTATTATTGTGCGTACCCATCGTTTGGCACGTAACATTACCATGCGTGTAAAGCCGGATGGACTGCATGTTACGGTACCGCCTTACAGCCTGAGCAGTAAGGTGATGGAAGTTGTAGAGCAATATCGTGAACGCTTGTTGCAGGACTGGCAGAGGGTATGCAAGAAATCTATAGACTTGGATTTCCGTATTCAGGCCCCTTGTTTCAGGCTATGGCTGGAAAAAGGCAATTTTACCTGTTTTTCTGTGCGGAATACGGAGGAAGGAATAAAAATCATTTGTCCTCGTGATGTTGACTTTACAAAGGAGGAGGTGCAGCGGTTGGTGCGCAATGCCATTATCAGGGCGATGAAGAAAGTGGCGGGTGAATATTTGCCACCTTTGCTTGATGCATTGGCAGAACACTATGGCTTGTCATACAAACGAGTGAAGATAACCGGAAGCAAAGGACGTTGGGGCAGTTGCTCGGCGGCCGGGAGTATAAACCTTTCCTGTTATTTGATGCTGTTGCCTTCGCACCTGATGGATTATGTGCTGTTGCACGAGCTGTCGCATACAAAAGAAATGAATCACGGTCCTCGTTTTTGGGAACTGCTGGATAGTATGACCGAGGGAAGGGCACATCTGCTGCGGGCGGAATTACGACAATTCAATACTGATTTTTAGCAAGCACATCCCCTCATCCTCCCTTCAGCCGTGCTTCCCAAGTCCCTTCCCAATCTGCCTTCAGCATTTGGCTGTGTTCTGATAATCTGTAAAAAACGAGTCGTTAAGTTTCTAAAACTTTGATATTGCGAAACTTTTTTATTTACTTCGCAATAATATATATAACTAACTATGAAAAGGGAGAAAAACATTCTATTTATCCTGACCATTCTATTACTATTGGCATGTACAGCCTGCTACCGTTCCACTCGTCATGTCACAGAGCACTTGTCGCAAGCGGAGGAACTTATATGGACTGCCCCCGATTCGGCGCTGCACCTATTGGAGTCCATCTCTGCTTCCCGGCACTTAACCGGAAAAGAGCAGGCAGACTATGCTTTGCTGCTTTCGTTAGCCCAATATCGCTGTTATATCCCTGTATCCTCCGATTCATTGATAAACCTTGCCATAGAATATTATAAAGATAAGAATGACGCAGATAAAAAAGGGGCAGCCTTTTATGTAAAGGGATGCATATTGGAAGAATATTGCAAAGACATTCCCAATGCCCTGCTAGCTTACAAAGAAGCCGAAACGTGTATTCCCGATATGGATGACAAACAGTATGTTGCCCGTATTTATAGTAGCTTGGGATATGTTAATAAAAAATCTTTCCATTTCGAGCCGGCTAAAGAATATTACCAAAAAGCTTTGCAGGCAAATATAGATGGAAAGGACACGGTTGCATACGCCAGTAATTTGCTGAATCTGTCAACTCTTTATTATACCCTTCATCAAGCGGATAGCACCAACTGGTGCATCAATACCTTAATAAATATTGCCGATTCTCTAAATGACCTTGACCTTCAGGTCAAAATATACAATAATATAGCAAACAGAAAGATATTTGAAAAGAACTATGCAGAAGCAGAAAAATATCTGATTCATGCCATACGATTGTCTTCTCCCCATTTTCCCGACAAGTTGTCGCTGGGACTGGCTAATCTATATGCATATACTGGACAGAAAGAGAAAGCAGACAGTCTCTTTACTCACTTATTGTCTTGCCCGGACTTGCTAGTGCGATCCAATAGCTATCTGGATTTATTAAACTATTTTTTGGCTTCTCATCCCCAAGAGCACTCCTATCTAAATCATTATATAGCACTAACAAATTCCATTTACAAGGAAAACCGTGCAGAAGAAGTAGGAAAAATACAGCAGAAATACGATAATGAAGTGCTGGCGCGTACCAACGACCAACTATATTTTAAATGGATACTAACTAGTGTTGTTGGTTCACTCATTTGTATAATTGCAGTTACTTTCTTGCAAAAAAAATGGAGAAAGGCAAATGCTCTGCAAAAACAAATAGAAGAATTGGAAGAGAGGAAGAAGGTACTAACTAGTAGTTCCCAAGAAAACGAACGTTATGTAATCCAAATAAGCGAGTTGGAAAGTCAAATAAACGATTTAAAAAATGAAAAAAGAAGGCTGAAGTATTTCATAAACAAAACAAAGGAGAGCAAGAAGGACAAAGAGGATGATTATAGTTCAATCTTCAAAACCTATTTGTCCATCACGAAGGACAAAACGTATGACAAAGAGCGGGAGAGAGACAACCTGCGTCAATGGCTTAACTTGACGAATCAAAATTTTACCGATAAGCTGATAAAGCATTACCCAGTATTATCCAAATCAAATCAGCTTATGGACGTATGTTGTTTAACTGCACTAAACCTTAGCATAGAAGACATTGCCACATTGCTGGGTATCGGGGAGCGGACTGTCGAACGATATACCAGTGATATTTGTAAAAAAGTAGGGCTTCCCAAGGGAGGAAAACATATTTTTGTAGAATTTATCAATTCTATAAAAGAGTTGGAAGCGTGATTTATGTACTTTTTTAACATTTGCCTTTCGTCATAATATCTCATTTTCGGCAATTAAATGCGGCATAAAATATAGTAATATGCTGATAGTCAGCAAGATAATGATATCTCATTATTTCCCCAAGTTTCATTTGGATATGAATTAAAATAGGCTTATGTTTGCCATCATTTAAAATTTCAGACTATGAAACACGTACTTTTTTTGCTCCTTGCATTTATTACTATTCCCGCATGGGGGACAGTAAATGAAGATAAGAAAGAAACTTATCCCACCGAAATTCAGATTATGGGAAAGTTTGAGGACCATAAAGACAGGTCTTTGGTTCTCCCTCTTGAGGCATATCTGGATGGGAGACAACTTACCCTTACCTTTTTTGATGCAATAGAAGATGTAACTGTCTCTATTGTGGGAAACTCAGGTACAGTAGAAACACGCACGGTATCATTTTAATGATTTCCAGACTGAAATCTTCGATGTAAGCCGGTATGCAGCAGGGAATTATAGTTTATTGATAACTACCCCCAGAGGGACCTCCTTATCGGGAAACTTTAAAATAGATATTTAGAAATGCCCTAATTAAGAAAGAAGAAGATGGCTGATGATGATGTTCTAT
>OHKF01000347.1_pt1 | contig 27785 bp, 29 predicted proteins | sample 1568781 | NCBI WGS metagenome assembly OHKF01 (sample SAMEA3879580, study PRJEB24766) | human gut metagenome | biome: human-associated habitat; feature: feces | place: USA | collected 1985/1987
CAGGGAGTTCAGCATCGAATTTAAAGGGTTTCATCACAATCTCTCCATTCCCACTGATAATGCCACTGGCAAGCCTACCGGCACTCGTCAGCACTCACCAATGATCATCGTTAAAGAATTCGACTATTCCAGTCCATACCTCTACAAAGCAGTAGCTACTGGTCAGAACCTGAAATCTGCTGAAATCAAATGGTATAAAATCAGCGATGCTGGTCAAGAAGTGGAATACTTCAATATGCTACTTGAAGGCGTCCGAATCGTATCAATATCTCCTACAATGGCTTCCCCAGAAGACAAGAACAACAACCATCTTGAATCTGTCGAACTTAGATATGAGAAGATCACCTGGAAACATTGTGACGGAAATATAATTTTCACCGATGCCTGGAATGAAAGACAAACAGCATAATAGATGAGCAAATGGATACGACAGAAGAACTAAATGGAACCTATTTCTATCACGGACAATCCAATCTTTCGGCTGGTGAATTTTTTGATGTCATTTTTCTTGAACAATTTTGTGACGAACTTGGCATTGGTATTGAATCTGGTGCCGCTATCCTCGCCGGGCAACCTTGGCTAAAAACCAGAACAAAGCCAGGAGAGGCAATAAAAGGAACAAGTGTTGTTTCTAAATATGGAAGGATGCTTCTGAGAAATGCAAAAACTCCATTTGGTATTAGGGTTCCTACACCCGTTGGTGTAAGAATGAGAAAAACGAATAGTCTTGCTGCTGTTATCGCCCGTTATGTTCCGTGGTTAGGTTGGATAGGACTTGTAAACTCAATTTATCAAGTTTCAAGAAAAACTCAGGAAAAATACAACCTAATAGCTCGCCCCAAAGACCGTATACAATGGACATCCTTTTAATGAAAAGCATTCAAGATCAGGTTTTAGACTTGTTTAAAGATGAGATCTCAACCCGTTTAGATAAAAATTGGAAAGAAATCCCATTGGAACTTGATTATGACTTATTTGATGCTCCCGGCGACGATCTGCATGACGCTTTAAATAAATTTGAACAAAAATTTAATGTTGATCTTTCCAGTGTTAAATGGTCGTGTTATTTCCCTTGGGAGAATACTCCAATGCTAACTCGGTGGTTTAAAGTAAAACGAGAAGATGTAGAAAAAACGCGTAAACCTTTAACTATCAAAATGTTTGCCGAATCAGCAAAAGCAGGTAAATGGCTTTACGACTAGCAACCACAAGCCGTTGTCGTAACGAGGTCTACGGCCAGAAGGCAGAACAACATCGACGGCGAACGTAATGTATGAAGACGATCGCGTGGCGGCGGTTCAATTACTGTGACGGTACCCCGCCCCCTCTGCAACTGGAATCCGGATCGCGCCGCGTGCTTTCGTCGGTTTCCCTCACCTGCCCATCTCCGTTATTATGTCTCATCCATGTGATAACGACGAAAACTACAAAATCGCAGCCATTTCAAATCAGGGATCTGGATAACACCCCATGAGCACAATTGACAATCTCGACGCCCACACGCCGATGATGCAGCAGTATCTCAAGCTAAAGGCGCAACATCCTGACATTCTGCTGTTTTACCGGATGGGGGATTTTTACGAGCTATTTTATGACGATGCGAAACGCGCCTCGCAGCTGCTCGATATCTCGCTGACCAAGCGCGGCGCCTCCGCGGGCGAACCGATACCCATGGCCGGCATCCCCCACCACGCCGTAGAGAACTACCTCGCCAAACTGGTCAATCAGGGCGAGTCGGTGGCCATTTGCGAGCAGATTGGCGACCCGGCCACCACCAAGGGGCCGGTCGAGCGTAAAGTGGTGCGTATCGTCACCCCGGGCACCATTAGCGATGAAGCGCTGCTGCAGGAGCGCCAGGACAACCTGCTGGCCGCCATCTGGCAGGACAGCAAAGGCTTCGGCTACGCGACGCTGGATATCAGCTCCGGGCGCTTTCGTCTGAGCGAACCGGCCGACCGCGAAACCATGGCGGCAGAGCTGCAGCGCACCAACCCGGCGGAACTGCTGTATGCGGAAGATTTTGCCGAATCGTCGCTGATCGAGGGCCGCCGCGGTCTGCGCCGTCGCCCGCTGTGGGAATTTGAAATCGACACCGCGCGCCAGCAGCTAAACCTGCAGTTCGGCACCCGCGATCTGGTCGGCTTCGGCGTCGAAAACGCCCCGCGCGGCCTGTGCGCCGCCGGCTGCCTGCTGCAGTATGTCAAAGACACCCAGCGTACCTCGCTGCCGCACATCCGCTCCATCACCATGGAACGCCAGCAGGACAGCATCATTATGGATGCCGCCACCCGCCGTAACCTCGAGATCACCCAGAATCTGGCCGGCGGCACCGACAACACCCTGGCCTCGGTACTCGACTGTACGGTGACGCCGATGGGTAGCCGGATGCTCAAGCGCTGGCTGCATATGCCGGTCCGCGATACCGCCGTGCTGGTGGAGCGCCAGCAGACCATCGGCGCGCTGCAGGAGCGCTATACCGAGCTGCAGCCGGTGCTGCGCCAGGTCGGCGATCTGGAGCGTATTCTGGCGCGTCTGGCGCTGCGTACCGCCCGGCCGCGCGATCTTGCCCGCATGCGTCATGCCCTGCAGCAACTGCCTCTGCTGCGTGAGCTGCTGGCCGACGTTGACAGTCAGCCGGTGCAAAAATTGCGCGAGAAAATGGGCGAGTTCACCGAACTGCGCGAACTGCTGGAGCGCGCGGTGATCGACGCCCCGCCGGTGCTGGTCCGCGACGGCGGGGTCATCGCCCCGGGCTATAGCGAAGAGTTGGACGAGTGGCGGGCGCTGGCGCCACCGATTATCTCGATAAACTGGAGATCCGCGAGCGCGAGCGGCTGGGCCTCGATACCCTGAAAGTCGGCTACAACGCCGTCCACGGCTACTACATCCAGATCAGCCGCGGCCAGAGCCACCTCGCGCCGATCCACTACGTGCGCCGCCAGACGCTGAAAAACGCCGAACGCTACATTATTCCTGAGCTGAAGGAATACGAAGATAAGGTGCTGACCTCCAAGGGCAAAGCGCTGGCGCTGGAAAAACAGCTTTATGACGAATTGTTCGACCTGCTGCTGCCGCATCTCGCCGATCTGCAAACCAGCGCCAGCGCGCTGGCCGAGCTGGACGTGCTGGTCAACCTGGCGGAACGCGCGGAAACCCTGAACTACTGCTGCCCGACCTTTAGCGATAAGCCAGGCATTCGCATTAGCGAAGGCCGTCACCCGGTGGTCGAGCAGGTGCTGAAAGAGCCGTTTATCGCTAACCCGCTGCAGCTGGCGCCGCAGCGGCGGATGCTGATCATTACCGGGCCGAACATGGGCGGTAAAAGTACCTATATGCGCCAGACCGCGCTGATTGCGCTACTGGCCTATATCGGCAGCTACGTCCCGGCGCAGAAGGTGGAGATCGGGCCCATCGATCGCATCTTCACCCGCGTCGGCGCGGCGGATGACCTGGCCAGCGGCCGCTCGACCTTTATGGTAGAGATGACTGAAACCGCCAATATCCTGCACAATGCCACCGAGCATAGCCTGGTGCTGATGGATGAGATTGGCCGCGGCACGTCCACCTACGACGGGCTATCGCTGGCGTGGGCCTGTGCGGAAAATCTGGCCAACAAAATCAAGGCGCTGACCCTGTTCGCCACCCACTACTTCGAGCTCACCCAGCTGCCGGAGAAAATGGAAGGCGTCGCCAACGTCCACCTCGACGCGCTGGAGCACGGCGATACCATCGCCTTTATGCACAGCGTGCAGGACGGCGCGGCCAGCAAGAGCTATGGCCTGGCGGTCGCCGCGCTGGCGGGGGTGCCGAAAGAGGTGATCAAGCGCGCGCGGCAGAAACTGCGCGAGCTGGAGAGTATCTCGCCCAACGCGGCGGCGACCCAGGTCGACGGCACGCAGATGTCGCTACTCGCCGCCCCGGAAGAGACCTCGCCTGCGGTTGAGGCGCTGGAGAATCTTGATCCGGACTCCCTGACCCCGCGTCAGGCGCTGGAGTGGATCTACCGTCTGAAAAGCCTGGTCTAGCCACCCATTAAGGTGAAAAACGGCAGCGCTGTGAAGCGCTGCCGTTTTAGTAAACAAAAAAATGGGTGCTAGAGGATGCGTCCTGACAACCCATACGCGGGGTTGCCCTCGCGCGGATGCTACTTCTTCGATTCGTAAGCGAGAACAGCTTTAAACTCAATATTACGCTCTTTAATACTCAGCTCGCATAGTGAGCTGTGCACCAACAGCGTAAATCCCAGTACCGTAATACAGAGTACGATGATTGCCACAAGGGCATATTTTGTCAGCATATCTTGCCTCCCTGCAAAGAAGAGACTAACATCTGAATTGTCTATGTTCATTCGCTAGCCTCAGTTGATAGAAATATCTCCTGGGGCTTTCGTCTGTCTGGGGGCCTGGTAATGCTCAAGGCCAGACAGCCTCAAGCACCCGCCGCAATTCTACACTCGTCAGGGCGTGAAATTTATCTGCAAGGAATTAATCAGACGAATTTTATAATAATCTGGATGCAGGCTCGCAAAGTCATCCCGGTATATTAACCCTTCACGTAATTTTTTAATTTAATGAAAAAATAATTTCCATAATTGTACTAAATATAAAAAAGGCCCGACTTAGCGGGCCCCTTTCATTAACGCTTATCTTCCGGCAATAGCGGCGGTACGTGCGGCACCTGCGGCGCCTCATCGATATCTTTCTGCGTCATGCGGAACGCTTCCGGATAGTGTTCGCGGCTGGTGCGGCGCAGCGGCTCGGTATCTCGCCAGGTGTAAAGACAGTGCTGGCACTGATACACGGTCCAGACCCCTTTCACCGGCGAGGTCGCCATGACTTCAATCTTTTCATCGGCGCAACGTGGACAAATCATCTTCTTCTCCTTATTTACGGTTGGCCAGCATAGCGGTCAGTTTTTCAGCCCAGGCTTTGGTTTCCGGCAGATCCTGCACCGGCTGGCTGTAGTGACCGCGAAGGTCCGGCGCAACCGGGGTGGTGGCGTCGATAATCAGTTTGTCGGTAATGCCTGCCGGGCTGGAGCCTGGGTCAAGTTCAAGGACCGACATGTTCGGCAACTGCACCAGGTCTCCCGCCGGGTTAACCTTCGAGGAGAGCGCCCACATCACCTGCGGCAGGTTGAACGGGTCGACGTCTTCATCAACCATGATCACCATCTTCACATAGCCGAGGCCGTGGGGAGTGGTCATCGCCCGCAGGCCCACCGCGCGGGCAAAACCGCCGTAGCGTTTTTTGGTGGAGATGATCGCCAGCAGACCATGGGTGTACATGGCGTTGACCGCCTGCACCTCCGGAAATTCGGCCTTCAGCTGCTGATACAGCGGTACGCAGGTCGCCGGGCCCATCAGATAGTCAATCTCGGTCCACGGCATACCGAGGTAGAGCGATTCAAAAATCGGTTTGCTGCGATAAGAGACTTTGTCGATACGCACTACCGTCATGTTACGACCGCCGGAGTAGTGACCGGTAAATTCACCGAACGGCCCCTCGATCTCACGCTTACGCCCTTCAATGACCCCTTCGAGGATCACTTCCGAACCCCAGGGCACGTCAAAGCCGGTCAGCGGCGCGGTAGCGATGGGATACGGGCTCTCGCGCAGCGCGCCAGCCATCTCATATTCAGACTGATCGTATTTCAGCGGCGTGGCGCCCATCAGGGTAATAATCGGGTCGTTACCGAGGGTAATGGCGATCGGCAGATCTTCCCCACGCTCTTCCGCTTTGTGCAGATGCAGCGCGATATCGTGCATCGGTACCGGCTGCAGGCCGAGCTTGCGCTTGCCTTTCACTTCCATGCGGTAGATACCGACGTTTTGCTTACCGAAGTTATCTTTATCCAGCGGATCGCGCGAAACGACACAGGCTTTATCGAGGTAGAAACCGCCGTCACCATCGTTGAGGCGGAACAGCGGCAGAATATCGAACAGGTTGATATCATCGCCATCAACAGTATTTTCTGCCCACGCCGGGTTGGCGCGGCGCTCTGGCGTCACCGGGAAGTTATCCCAGCGGCGAATGAACTCATCAATCTGCTTTTTCACCGGCGTGTTAGGCGGCAGGCCCAGCGAGATGGCATGGTTCTGCCACGAGCCGATGGTGTTCATCGTCACGCGAGCGTCGTTAAAGCCGCGAATATTATCGAACCACAGCGCCGGGGCACCGTCGCCGATGCGTCCGGTCGCATTGGCGGCCGCCGCCAGATCGGGCTCAGCGTTCACCTCTTCACTGATTTTCAGCAGTTGTCCCTGGTCATCCAGCGCCTGCAAAAAGCTGCGCAAATCATCAAAAGCCATTATTCGATCTCCTGTGCAAATTGTTCTGCCGTGCGCAAGCCGTTCCAGCGGCGCGCTTTGTGATAGTCGAGGCCAAACTGATCCAGCACCCGGGTGACGATATGATTGGTGATATCGTCAACCGTCTCCGGGTGGTTGTAGTAAGCTGGCATCGGCGGGACCATCGCCACGCCCATGCGGGACAGCGCCAGCATGTTCTCCAGATGGATCGTGCTGAGCGGCATTTCCCGCGGGACCAACACCAGCTTGCGCCCCTCTTTGAGCACCACGTCCGCCGCGCGGCCCACCAGCCCTTCGGCATAACCCGCGCGAATGCCTGCAAGCGTTTTCATACTGCAGGGAATAACGATCATGCCGTCGGTACGAAATGAACCGGATGAGATGGTGGCGGCCTGATCTGCCGGGCTGTGGGAAAAGTCCGCCAGCGCGGCCACTTCGCGCGCCGTCCAGGGCGTTTCCAGCTCGATGGTGGTTTTGGCCCATTTCGACATCACCAGATGGGTTTCCACCTCCGGCATATCGCGCAGCGCCTGCAGCAATGCCACCCCAAGCGGTGCCCCGGTGGCCCCCGTCATCCCAATAATCAGTTTCATTCCAGACCTCATTACTTTTGTTCGTGTACGAACTTTATATTTAAACTACCCCCTCCAGCCCTTATTGGCAAGATCGTTCGTATACGTGCGCATTTTTAATCAAAACGCAGAAAGGGTATAAAAAGGCGTACGAACGGCTATCATAGAGGTGACAGTTTTGTTACGGAGTATTCATGGAGTTACGAAACGAAGCATTCCACCTGCTGCGCCAGCTTTTTCAACAGCATACCGCCCGCTGGCAGCAGGCGTTGCCGGACCTGACTAAACCTCAGTATGCGGTGATGCGCTCGGTAGCGGAGCACCCCGGGATCGAACAGGTGGCGCTGATTGAAGCGGCGGTCAGCACCAAGGCTACGCTGGCGGAGATGCTCAGCCGAATGGAAGCGCGCGGCCTGGTGCGCCGGGAGCACGATCCGGCCGATAAACGCCGCCGTTTTGTCTATCTGACCGACGAAGGCGAGGCGTTGCTTAACCGTTCCATTCCGCAGGGCAATGAGGTCGATGACGAGTTTCTCGGCCGCCTGAGCGATGACGAGCGCGAGCAGTTCTCCCGGCTGGTGCACAAAATGATGGCGCCCTGAACGGGCGCTTAACCGACCTTCTCGCGCAGGAAGTCAATAAATGCCCGCACCCGGGTCGGCAAATGCTGCGAGTCGGGATAAAGGGCATACACGCCCTGCTGTGGGAAATGGTATTCCGGCAGGAGCGGCACCAGCTCCCGCTGCGCCACCTTTTTGGCTACCAGCCATGCGGGCAGCAAGGCGACGCCGCATCCCGCCAGAGCAAAGCTCATCAGCGCCGTAGCGCTATCAGCAGAAAACCGCGGCGCGCTGGCTATCGCGAAATCCACCTCTGTCTGGTGATCCGTGCGCAGCTGCCAGCGCAGCGGCGTCGGCAGGCGCTCGTGAATAATCCACTCAGCTTGCGCCAGATCGGACAGCGTCTGCACCGGATGGCTTGCCAGCCAGGCCGGAGAGGCGACGGGCAGGATCGCGAAACTGGCTATCCGCGTCGCACGATAGCGGGAATCGGCCAGCGTACCGAGGCGTATCGCCACATCAAATCGTTCTGAAATGAGGTCGGCATGATGGGAGGAGGAGACGTGGCGCACCCGCAGCGCCGGATGACGACGGGCGAACGCGGCCAGCGCTGGAATGATAACCTGCGCGCCATACTCCGGCGTGGTGGTGATCCGGAGCTCCCCGCTTAAGCCGCTATGGCTGGCCCGCACCTCATCCTGGAGATTTTCCGCCGCGTTCAGGAGCGCTACCCCGCGCTGATAGAACAGCACCCCGGCGTCAGTGAGCCGCAAACGCCGCGTCGAACGCAGCAGCAGCGTCACCCCCAGCTCATTTTCCAGCTGCCGTACGTTAAAGCTGACCACCGCCTTGGTCTGCCCCAGCGCCGCTGCGGCCTGGGTGAAACTGCCGGCATCTACCACGGCGATAAACATGGTCACGCGCTGAAGATTAAGCATCGTCGTCCGGATGATTGTCAAAAATATTCAGACAGTATATCCCGATTAGTCCCGTTTATCCCTCGCTGCGGCAGGTTTACAGTAGCCGCCTGTCTGAGGGAGTGAACCATGACCTACCGCCACCGCGTTGCCACCGTTTTTCTGTTCGGCTTTTTTCTCGATTTGATCAATATGTTTATCGCCAGCATCGCCTTTCCGGCAATCAGCCGCGCGCTGGCGGTTTCCGTCTCGCAACTGGCGTGGGTCAGTAATGCCTATATTCTCGGTCTGACGGTCGTTGTGCCGTTCAGCGCCTGGCTCAGCGAGCGCTGGGGGGCGAAACGGCTGTTTTTACTCTCGCTGGGGCTGTTCAGCCTCGGCGCGCTGGCGGCAGGGCTTGCCAACAGCCTGAGCGAACTGATTTTATGGCGGACGCTGCAGGGGATGGGCGGCGGGCTGTTAATCCCCCTCGGTCAGGCGCTGACGTGGCCGCTGTTTCAGCCGCATGAGCGCGCGAAGCTGTCGGCGGCGGTGATGCTGGTCGGCCTGCTGGCCCCCGCCTGCTCGCCGGCGATCGGCGGCCTGTTAGTCGAGGCGTTCAGTTGGCGCTGGGTCTTTTACGCCAGCCTGCCTGTCGCTCTGCTAACCTTTGTGCTGGCGGTGCGATGGCTGAACGACACCCCCGGTCCGGTTCGCCCGACTCGCTTTCTTCCACTGTCGCTGCTGGCCGATCCCCTGCTGCGCTTCGCGATGCTGATCTACCTCTGCGTGCCGGGAATGTTTATTGGCGTCAACGTGGTGGGGATGTTCTACCTGCAACACGTCACCGGGATGGCGCCGGGGGCAATCGGTGCCCTGATGGTGCCCTGGTCGCTGGCCTCGTTTGCCGCCATCACCTTTACCGGCAGATATTTCAACCGCTTCGGGCCCCGGCCGCTGGTTGTCATCGGCTGCCTGCTTCAGGCGATGGGGATCATGCTGCTGCTGAAGATCGATGCGGACAGCCCGCTGGCGCTGTTGATTCTGGCCTTTACGCTGATGGGCGGCGGAGGCAGCTTATGCAGCAGCACCGCGCAAAGCAGCGCTTTCCTGCATACGCCTGCCGAAGAGATGCCTGACGCCAGCGCGCTATGGAATCTTAACCGCCAGCTCAGCTTCTTTGCCGGCAGCGCCCTGCTCGCCCTGCTGCTGAGGGTATTCCCGCCGGCCTACGCCTGGCAGGGGGTATTTATTAGCGCCGCCGTCATTACCCTGTTGCCGCTGCTGTTTTGCCTGCGGCTGAATAATCGGGCGATTATCCATCGCCTGCACACCACTCTGGAGAAGTCATGAATCCTTATCTGCAGGAAGTCCTTGATGCCCATGTCCTTATCGAACGCTGGTTAAGCCATGGCGAAGGAAGCGCTGAGGCGCTGATGAAGCGTTTTGCCGCCGATTTTACCATGATCCCCTTGAGCTGTGAGAAGATGGACTACCCAACGGTGAGCCGTTTTTTCCACCACGCCGGCGGCAGCCGTCCGGGGTTAGATATCGTAGTGGATCAGATGGAAATCATCAGCGAGTGGCACGACGGCGCCGCAGTGCTATATCGTGAAAGCCAAACGCTGGCGGATAGCAGCCAGAACGTTCGCTGGTCGACGGCGATTTTTCAGCAAGCGGAAGGGAAAATTGTCTGGCGCCATCTGCAGGAAACCCGCCTCGGCTAGCCCAAAGAAAAAGGCCCCGACTTTCGAGGGGGCCTTTTTGACAGAAAACGTCTTATTCGCGGAAGAGCGCTTCGATATTCAGCCCCTGTCCCTGCAGAATTTCCCGCAGGCGACGCAGACCTTCCACCTGGATCTGCCGCACGCGTTCGCGGGTCAGGCCAATTTCACGGCCCACATCCTCCAGCGTGGCAGCTTCATAACCCAGCAGACCAAAACGACGTGCCAGAACTTCACGCTGCTTGGCGTTCAGTTCGAACAGCCATTTGACGATACTTTGCTTCATATCATCGTCCTGCGTGGTGTCTTCCGGGCCGTTCTCTTTCTCATCGGCCAGAATATCCAGCAGCGCTTTTTCTGAATCGCCACCCAGCGGAGTATCCACGGAGGTGATGCGCTCGTTCAGACGCAGCATACGGCTGACGTCATCGACCGGTTTGTCCAGCTGTTCGGCGATCTCTTCCGCGCTAGGCTCGTGGTCCAGCTTATGGGACAACTCGCGCGCGGTACGCAGATAGACGTTCAGCTCTTTAACAATATGGATCGGCAAACGGATCGTACGGGTTTGGTTCATGATCGCCCGTTCAATAGTCTGGCGGATCCACCAGGTCGCGTAGGTCGAAAAACGGAACCCACGTTCCGGGTCAAACTTCTCAACGGCGCGGATCAGGCCGAGGTTACCTTCTTCAATCAGATCCAGCAGCGCCAGACCACGATTGCTGTAACGACGGGCAATCTTCACCACCAGACGCAAGTTACTTTCAATCATGCGACGGCGTGAAGCGACATCACCACGCAGTGCGCGACGCGCGAAATAGACTTCCTCTTCCGCGGTCAGCAGTGGGGAATAACCAATCTCTCCAAGATAAAGCTGAGTGGCGTCAAGTACGCGCTGGGTTGCGCCTTGCGACAGCAGCTCTTCCTCAGCCAGATCGCTATCACTGGGTTCCTCTTCTACTAAGGCTTTCTCGTCGAAAACCTCAATTCCGTTCTCATCAAATTCCGCGTCTTCATTTAAATCATGAACTTTCAGCGTATTCTGACTCATAAAGGTGGCTCCTACCCGTGATCCCTGAGCAAAGCACCTTCCACGGCACATCAACAAACGACGCCTGGACGATTTCCCCTGCCCTCTCTGCGAGAGGAACGTAGACACCGCCCTGGCGCCTGTTAGCTGATGCTTCGCTTATCCGTACTTTGCCAAATTATCGCTGCGGTAAGTACTGCAGCGGGTTGACGGATTTCCCCTTGTAACGAATTTCAAAATGTAATCTTGTTGAGCTGGTTCCGGTGCTACCCATAGTAGCGATTTTCTGCCCCGCTTTGACTTCCTGTTGCTCCCGAACCAGCATGGTATCGTTATGAGCGTAGGCACTCAGGTAATCATCGTTGTGTTTGATGATAATAAGATTACCGTAGCCGCGCAGTGCGTTACCGGCATAGACGACGCGCCCATCGGCGGTCGCGACAATAGCCTGTCCCTTACTGCCTGCAATATCGATACCTTTATTGCCGCCTTCCGCGCCGCTAAAGTTCTCGATAACCTTGCCATCAGTCGGCCAGCGCCATGCTGAGATCGGCGAACTGGTTGACGTACTGCTTGCAGTCGGCTGGGTTGTGCTCACCGTTGTTGGTGCCGTCACCGGCGCGACAACCGTTGTGGTTGTGGTCGCTGGTTTATTATTAGGCAACATCTTGGTAGCACTCTGTTCACCTGAAGATTCAGAATACGTAATAGTCGGTTGTGAAGCAACCACCGCGGTCGATTTTTGTGCAGAAGTTGTGCTGGTCGTCGCACCGCCGCTCGCTCTTGCGCTGGCCTGAGAAACGGCGTTTTCGCCGGTGATCGGCTGGCCTGAGGCGTTACCGACCTGCAGTACCTGCCCCACGTTCAGCGCGTACGGGGCCGGGATGTTGTTGCGTTGCGCCAGGTCGCGGAAATCGTTGCCGGTGACCCAGGCGATATAGAATAGCGTGTCGCCGCGTTTTACCGTATAGGTACTGCCGCCGGTATAGCTACCTTTCGGAATATCGCCATATTTGCGGTTGTAAACGATCCGGCCATTTACCGTCTGTACCGGCTCCTGCGCCACCGGCGCCGGCTGCGGCTGAATGGTCTGGGTCTGCATCGGCTGAATCGGCTGCGCCTGAGGAGCGGACTTGACGCCGGAGGGTGGCGGCGTAATCAGCATGCCGGAGTTGGTGCTGGAAGAGGCGGCGCCGCCGGCAGAGCTAACCGGCGCAGGCGGATTATTGGTGTTGGTACACCCGGCCAGCCAGAGTGAAACCAGTGAAAGAGCCGCAATACGGCTGACGGTAAATTTGGTGCTTCCCGCGCTCATTTATCCCCCAGGAATATGTTAACTGCCAATATCTTGCTTACCGGGCGGCGCCCGGCCAGGACACTGAAAAATGTGTCCACCCTACGCCTAAAGTCAGGCAAAAAAAACCTGGAATAATCCGGGTCTCAGGCCAGCTCCCCCTTCACCAGGGGAACAAAGCGAACGGCCTCGACGGTATCAATGATAAATTCGTTGCCCCGACGACGGATCCGTTTGAGAAACTGATGCTCTTCGCCGACCGGCAGCACCAGCACGCCGTCATCATCCAGCTGCGCCAGCAGCGCGGTCGGTATTTCCGGCGGCGCCGCCGTCACAATAATGGCATCAAACGGCGCCCGCGCCTGCCAACCTTGCCACCCATCGCCATGACGGGTTGAAACATTATGTAAATCAAGTTGTTTCAGGCGACGACGCGCCTGCCACTGTAAACTCTTAATTCGCTCTACCGAGCATACGTGATGCACCAGATGCGCCAGGATGGCCGTCTGGTAGCCGGAACCGGTGCCGATCTCCAGCACCCGCGACTCCGGCGTCAGCGTCAGCAGCTCGGTCATCCGCGCCACCATATACGGCTGGGAGATGGTCTGCCCCTGGCCAATCGGCAGCGCGGTGTTTTCCCACGCTTTATGTTCAAAGGCTTCATCAACAAACTTTTCGCGCGGGACCAGCGCGATCGCCTCGAGGACACGTTCATCGACGATGCCCTGCGTGCGCAGTTGATTCAACAAACTTTCAACACGTTTACTTACCATTGCCTGTCAACCCCGACACGTTCCAGCCAATCGGTGACCACCTCATGCGCCTGATGGGCGGTTAAATCGACGTGCAATGGCGTCACGGAAACATAGCCTTCATCCACTGCCGCAAAATCGGTGCCCGGCCCGGCATCGCGCTTATCGCCCGGCGGGCCAATCCAGTACAGGGTGTTGCCGCGAGGATCTTGTTGCGGGATCACCTGGTCGGCCGGATGGCGGTTGCCGCAGCGGGTCACGCGAATGCCCTTGATTTGATCAAGCGGGAGATCCGGCACGTTGATGTTAAGGATCCGCCCGGTACGCAGCGGCTCGCGGCTTAGGGCGCGCAAAATGGTGCAGGTTACCGCCGCGGCGGTATCGTAATGCTGATAGCCGTTCAGCGACACGGCCAGCGCGGGGAACCCCAGATGACGGCCTTCCATCGCCGCGGCCACAGTGCCGGAATAGATGACGTCGTCGCCCAGGTTGGGGCCGGCATTAATGCCGGAAACCACGATGTCCGGACGCGGGCGCATCAGCGCGTTCACGCCGAGATAGACACAGTCGGTCGGGGTGCCCATCTGGACGGCGATGTCGCCATTTTCAAAGGTAAACGTACGCAGGGACGATTCCAGCGTCAGCGAATTTGAGGCCCCGCTGCGGTTACGATCGGGTGCAACCACCTGGACCTCGGCAAACTCCCTTAAGGCCTTCGCCAGGGTCTGTATCCCCGGCGCATGGATCCCGTCATCGTTACTCAGCAATATTCGCATAGTCACCCGTTGTATTGATAAGCTCCCTGACCACGCTGGTGGCGAAGCTGCCCGCCGGCAGCCAGAAACGCAGTTCAACGGTTACGTCATCCCACCAGTTCCAGCTGAGCTGCTGTGGATAGAGAAGCATCGCCCGGCGCGCCGCCTCGACTTTCTCCCGTACCAGCAGCGCCTGCAACGCGGTTTCCTCGGCGATCGCGGCCTGCTCGAAAGCCAGGGCGTCGCGCTGGCTTCCCCAGTCGCCGCTGCCCGGCAGCGTGGCCGTAATCATCAGTTCGCGGTTATGCACCCGCGCCTGCGAAACCTCGAGTTCTTCCGGTGTGACGACAAACCAGCTCCCGCGCCCCGCTAATTGTAGCGCATCGCCATCAACGACCTGATTAAATTCCGTTTTTTTTAATCTAATACTCACTTGCTGATTAAACAACGCGCTGCGGGCTGCCGACAACCAAAAACTGCGCTTATTGCGATCGCGCACTGGCGCGCCGCTCTCCGCCCAGCGCAGGGCGCCCTGCAGGTTACTGCCGCCAATGCCGAAGCGCTGCGCGCCGAAATAGTTCGGCACTCCCCGTTCAGCGATGGCCTGCAGACGCGTCTCCACGTCCTGGCGATCGCTAATCTCGCGCAGGATCACGGTAAACTGGTTGCCTTTCAGCGCGCCTAAACGCAGCTTACGCTTATGGCGAGCATATTCCAGTACCTGGCAGCCCTCGAGCTGAAATTTGCTCAGGTCCGGCATCTCTTTGCCGGGCACCCGGGCGCACAGCCACTGCTCGGTGACCGCGTGCTTATCTTTTTGCCCGGCGAAGCTCACTTCACGGGCGTGGATCTTAAGGAATTTCGCCAGCGCGTCGGCGACAAAGCGCGTATTGCAGCCGTTTTTCAGGATCCGCACCAGCACGTGTTCGCCTTCGCCGTCCGGGGCAAATCCCAGATCTTCCACCACCAGAAAATCTTCCGGATTGGCTTTCAGCAGCCCACTGCTCTGCGGTTTGCCGTGCAGCCAGGTCAGTTGGTCAAAGGCGATCATTTGTCGGCCTTACGCAGCAGCGCAACCGCTTCGCAGGCGATCCCTTCCCCGCGGCCGGTGAAGCCGAGCTTCTCGGTGGTGGTCGCTTTCACGTTGACGTCGTCCATATGGCAGCCGAGATCCTCAGCGATAAAGACGCGCATCTGCGGAATATGCGGCAGCATTTTCGGCGCCTGGGCAATAATCGTGACGTCGACGTTGCCGAGCGTATAGCCCCTGGCCTGAATGCGGCGCCATGCTTCGCGCAGCAGTTCGCGGCTATCGGCGCCTTTAAACGCCGGATCGGTATCGGGGAACAGCTTGCCGATATCGCCCAGCGCCGCGGCGCCAAGCAGCGCGTCGGTCAGCGCATGCAGCGCGACGTCGCCGTCGGAGTGGGCCAGCAGCCCTCTTTCATAAGGAATACGTACCCCGCCAATGATGATTGGGCCTTCACCGCCAAAAGCGTGTACGTCAAAACCATGTCCAATTCGCATTAAGCTTTCTCCTGGTGTCGGGAACGGGTGAGGTAAAATTCAGCCAGCGCCAGGTCTTCCGGGCGCGTCACTTTAATATTATCCGCGCGTCCGGCGACCAGCTGCGGATGGAAGCCGCAGTACTCCAGCGCCGAGGCTTCATCGGTGATAGTGGCACCCTCGTTTAGCGCGCGAGTGAGGCAATCCACCAGCAGCTCGCGAGGGAAAAGTTGCGGGGTGAGCGCATGCCACAGGTCATTGCGGTCGACGGTATGGGCGATAGCGGTTTTGCCCGGCTCGGCGCGCTTCATGGTGTCGCGCACTGGCGCCGCAAGGATCCCGCCGACGCGGCTGGTTTCGCACAGCGACAGCAGGCGGCTGAGGTCGTCCTGATGCAGGCAGGGGCGCGCGGCGTCATGCACCAGCACCCACTGCGCCTCCGGCAACGCCTGCAGGCCGGCGAGTACCGAATCGGCGCGCTCGGCGCCGCCATCCACCACGGTAATCTGCGGATGCTGCGCCAGCGGCAGCTGGCTGAAGCGGCGATCGCCGGGGCTGACGGCAATCACCACCCGCTGGACGCGCGCATCCGCCAGCAGCGCGGCGACCGCGTGTTCGAGAATCGTTTTGTTACCGATTGAGAGATATTGTTTCGGGCATTCCGTTTGCATGCGGCGGCCGAAACCGGCTGCCGGCACCACGGCGCAAACGCCCGGAAAAGTGGCTGCCATGTTGTAATCCTGGGCCTGGTTATCGATTGTTCTGCTGTTGCCCCGATGCCTGATTGCGTTTAGACGCATCCGGTACCAGACGATAGAAGGTTTCGCCCGGGCGGGTCATGCTGAGTTCATTGCGCGCACGCTCCTCAATCGCTTCCTGCCCGCCGTTGAGGTCGTCAATTTCGGCAAACAGCTGATCGTTGCGTGCTTTTAATTTGGCGTTAGTCGCCTGCTGGGCGGTGACGTCGTCGTTAACCCGCGTGTAGTCGTGCAGGCCGTTTTTACCGAACCACAGCGAATACTGTAGCCAGACCAGCAAAGCTAATAATAGCAGCGTTAGTTTACCCATCCTGCCCCCTGAAAAACGGCATCATCATCCCAAAACTCGCCCGGGTACGCTACCGGGGCGCGCGGACGATGCCGCGTAACGCGGGGACTGTACCATATTTTTGCTGTCGATACCCATGCTTGATTCATACCAGCAACGGGTTATCCCAACAGCCAGAGGAAGAGTAGCGCAAACATCAGCCCAACGGTCAGGATGGTCGCGCTGACGCTATAGAGCAGTTTGCCATTGAGCAGAGAGTGCAGCGCAATACCGACCACCACCGCCACCGGCATCAACGCAAGGAAGAATGGCCAGGTGTAGAGGAGAAAGAAGAGTGTATTACTGCCATAGAGAAGGAAGGGAATACCCAGCGCCAGCAGCCACGAAATAAAGCCCACGGCAGCGCCCGACAAAGACCAGGTGGTCTCGTCGCCGATCGCCGGAGGCGGTTCTGAACGAATAATACTGAGGTTCTGGGTATTGCGCATATCGAATCCTGTAGACCGGGCAACCGGCACCCCTCGATGCCGCTGCCGTTTCAGGATCTGATAATATCGCTCTGTTGCAGCAGGTCTAATAGTTGGTGCACCAAATTTGTTACCAATTGTTCACCATCCAGATGAATTTCCGCCTTTTCCGGTGCCTCATAGACCGAGTCTATACCGGTGAAATTGCGTAATTCCCCTGCCCGCGCTTTCTTATACAATCCTTTCGGATCCCGCGCCTCGCAGATGGCCAGCGGGGTATCGACGAACACTTCGATAAAGCGTCCTTCCCCGAGGCGCTCGCGCACCATCTGCCGTTCCGCACGGTGCGGAGATATAAATGCCGTCAATACCACCAGCCCGGCATCGACCATCAGCCTGGCCACTTCGCCGACGCGGCGAATGTTCTCTTTGCGATCCTCATCGCTGAATCCCAGGTCGCTGCACAGGCCATGGCGCACGTTATCGCCGTCCAGCAGATAGGTGCTGACGCCGCGCTCATGCAGGGCCTCCTCCAGCGCCCCGGCGACGGTGGATTTACCCGACCCCGAAAGGCCGGTAAACCACAGCACCACGCCGCGATGGCCGTGATGCTGTTCCCGCTGCTGTTGGGTCACAGGGTGGGCATGCCAGACGACGTTTTCGTCATGCTGGGCCATTATTTGCCTCCCAGCAGGTCGCGGGCGTCCCAGTGCGGGAAATGTTTACGGATCAGCTGGTTCAGCTCCAGCTCGAAGGCGCTGTACTGTGATGCCGAAGTCGATGCCTGCAGGTGCGGCTCGTTGACCATCCCGGCGCCGACGGTGACGTTGGTCAGGCGATCGATAAAGATAAGCCCGCCGGTCACCGGGTTTTGCTGATACGGATCCAGCACTAAAGGTTCGTCAAAGGTCAGCTCCACCAGGCCGATGCCGTTCAGCGGCAGAGACTCGACTTCACGCTGGGTCAGGTTGTTAATATCGACCTGGTAGCGGATAGCGTCGACGCGAGCGCGGGTCTTCTTGCCGGCGATTTTGATGTCGTAGCTCTGGCCCGGGGTCAGCGGCTGTTCGGCCATCCACACCACGTCGATGCTGGCGCTTTGTACCGCCGGCAGCGAGGCTTGCGCGTCAACCAGCAGGTCGCCGCGACTGATGTCGATTTCATCTTTCAGCACAAGGGTAATGGCTTCGCCGGCGGCGGCTTCCTGCAGGTCGCCGTCGAAGGTGACGATACGCGCCACGCTCGATTCGACGCCCGACGGCAGCACCTTCAGACGCTGGCCAACCTGCACGGTACCGGAGGCGACCGTGCCGGAGAAGCCGCGGAAATCAAGGTTCGGACGGTTAACATACTGCACCGGGAAGCGCAGCGGCTGGCTCTCGACCACCCGCTGGATCTCCACGGTTTCGAGGACTTCCAGCAGCGTCGGGCCACTGTACCACGGCATATTCGCGCTCTGGCTGGCGACATTATCGCCTTCCAGCGCTGACAACGGCACAAAGCGGATATCAAGGTTGCCCGGCAGCTGCTCGGCAAAGGTCAGATAATCTTCACGAATACGGGTGAACGTCTTTTCACTGTAATCCACCAGATCCATTTTGTTGACCGCCACTACCAGGTGTTTAATGCCCAGCAGCGTCGAGATGAAGCTGTGACGGCGGGTCTGGTCGAGCACCCCCTTGCGCGCATCGATCAGCAGGATCGCCAGGTCGCAGGTGGACGCCCCGGTGGCCATATTGCGCGTGTACTGCTCGTGCCCCGGGGTGTCGGCGATGATAAATTTGCGTTTTTCGGTTGAGAAGTAGCGATAGGCCACGTCGATGGTGATGCCCTGCTCGCGCTCAGCCTGCAGGCCGTCCACCAGCAGCGCCAGGTCCAGCTTTTCGCCCTGGGTGCCGTGACGCTTGCTGTCGTTGTGCAGCGAAGAGAGCTGGTCTTCATAGATCTGGCGCGTATCGTGCAGCAGGCGGCCAATTAAGGTGCTTTTGCCGTCATCGACGCTGCCGCAGGTCAAAAAACGCAGCAGGCTCTTGTGCTGTTGCGCGTGCAGGTAAGCTTCTACGCCGCCTTCGTTGGCAATTTGTTGGGCAATGGTCGTGTTCATGGCGGCTCCTTAGAAATACCCCTGACGTTTCTTCAGCTCCATCGAGCCGGCCTGGTCGCGGTCAATGACGCGCCCCTGACGTTCGCTGGTGGTCGATACCAGCATCTCTTCAATAATTTCCGGCAGCGTCTGCGCTTCAGACTCCACCGCGCCGGTCAGCGGCCAGCAGCCGAGGGTACGGAAACGCACCATCCGTTTTTCAATCACCTCGCCCGGCTGCAGATCGATACGGTCGTCATCGATCATCATCAGCATACCGTCGCGCTCCAGCACCGGGCGCTCAGCGGCCAGATACAGCGGCACGATTTCAATATTTTCCAGGTAGATGTACTGCCAGATATCCAGCTCGGTCCAGTTGGAGAGCGGGAAGACGCGGATGCTTTCGCCTTTGTTAATCTGGCCGTTGTAGTTGTGCCACAGCTCCGGACGCTGATTTTTCGGGTCCCAGCGGTGGAAGCGGTCGCGGAAGGAGTAGATGCGCTCTTTCGCGCGGGATTTCTCTTCGTCGCGACGCGCGCCGCCGAACGCGGCGTCAAAGCCGTATTTGTTCAGCGCCTGCTTCAGCCCTTCGGTTTTCATGATATCGGTATGCTTGGCGCTGCCGTGGACAAACGGGTTGATGCCCATCGCCACCCCTTCCGGGTTTTTATGCACCAGCAGTTCACAGCCGTAGGCTTTAGCGGTCCGGTCGCGGAACTCATACATCTCACGGAATTTCCAGCCGGTATCGACGTGCAGCAGCGGGAACGGCAGGGTTCCCGGATAAAACGCTTTGCGCGCCAGATGCAGCATTACGCTGGAATCTTTGCCGATGGAATACATCATCACCGGATTAGAAAACTCGGCGGCCACCTCACGAATGATATGGATGCTTTCCGCTTCCAGTTGCCGCAGGTGGGTAAGTCGTTTTTGATCCATAACCGTTCCTATGTAATGCCGTTATTTTGCTAACGATGCTCAGATAACCTGACTATAGGGAGGGCAAGGGGGCGAATGAAATTACGAATTGGAATGAGTAGTTCCTCAAAGGAATAACGATCCGGAAAAGCAAATATCAAAAAGTGCTTAAGCTACCGAATTTCGGGCATTTAGGAGCAAATGAAATTGTTTTACCTCGATCACGGTTTCATACTAGCGGCTGAAAATTTCTGCTTGGTATTTAAGGACTCACTATGTTTTCCGCATTGCGCCACCGTACCGCTGCCCTGGCGCTCGGCGTATGCTTTATTCTCCCCGTACACGCCTCGTCACCTAAACCTGGCGATTTTGCTAATACCCAGGCACGACATATTGCTACTTTCTTTCCGGGACGCATGACCGGAACTCCAGCAGAAATGTTATCTGCCGATTATATTCGCCAACAGTTTCAGCAAATGGGTTATCGCAGTGATATTCGGACATTTAATAGTCGGTATATTTATACCGCCCGCGATAATCGCAAGAACTGGCATAACGTGACAGGAAGTACGGTGATTGCCGCTCATGAAGGCAAAGCGCCGCAGCAGATCATCATTATGGCGCATCTGGATACTTACGCCCCGCTGAGCGATGCTGACGCCGATGCCAATCTCGGCGGGCTGACGTTACAAGGAATGGATGATAACGCCGCAGGTTTAGGTGTCATGCTGGAATTGGCAGAACGCCTGAAAAATACGCCTACCGAGTATGGTATTCGATTTGTGGCGACCAGCGGCGAAGAGGAAGGGAAATTAGGCGCTGAGAATTTACTCAAGCGGATGAGTGACACCGAAAAGAAAAATACGCTGCTGGTGATTAATCTCGATAACTTAATTGTTGGCGATAAATTGTATTTCAACAGCGGTGTAAAAACCCCTGAAGCAGTAAGGAAATTAACGCGCGACAGGGCGCTGGCAATTGCGCGCAGTCACGGAATAGCCGCAACGACCAATCCGGGTTTGAATAAAAATTATCCGAAAGGCACTGGGTGTTGTAATGACGCAGAAATATTCGACAAAGCGGGCATTGCTGTACTTTCGGTGGAAGCGACTAACTGGAATCTTGGGAATAAGGATGGTTATCAGCAACGCGCAAAAACAGCCGCATTCCCTGCGGGAAATAGCTGGCATGACGTAAGACTGGATAATCAACAACATATTGATAAGGCACTTCCTGGAAGAATAGAACGTCGCTGCCGTGACGTTATGCGGATAATGCTACCGTTGGTGAAGGAGCTGGCGAAGGCGTCTTGATGGGTTTGAAAATGGGAGCTGGGAGTTCTACCGCAGGGGCGGGGGAACTCCAAGTGATATCCATCATCGCATCCAGTGCGCCCGGTTTATCCCCGCTGACGCGGGGAACACCAGATTATCTTCTTTTTCAATCCAGCCACCGACGGTTTATCCCCGCTGGCGCGGGGAACACGATTGTTTTCGCGCCCGTGTCATTGTCGAGGTCGGTTTATCCCCGCTGGCGCGGGGAACACCTTACCACCCAGACACTGATACTCCACATAAACGGTTTATCCCCGCTGGCGCGGGGAACACTCACGCGGAGTGAGACGGCGTACGAGCATTGCCGGTTTATCCCCGCTGGCGCGGGGAACACGCAAATTACCGCCGGGCTAACGTTTGATCTCACGGTTTATCCCCGCTGGCGCGGGGAACACAGCCCACGCGCGCTCTTCGCGCCAGTTAGCAACGGTTTATCCCCGCTGGCGCGGGGAACACCGGTGAATCGCTGCGTCGCGGTTCATGTGGTGCGGTTTATCCCCGCTGGCGCGGGGAACACATCGACGGACTGAAAGAGGTTCAGGAGAGCGCCGGTTTATCCCCGCTGGCGCGGGGAACACTATCCCCGCACAGCTCAGCAGCGGCAGACACGCGGTTTATCCCCGCTGGCGCGGGGAACACCTCAAAAAACTTGAAATCAAAACCGTTGAAGACGGTTTATCCCCGCTGGCGCGGGGAACACTTATTTGACCTCGTTGATAATCCCACAGATCCAGGTTTATCCCCGCTGGCGCGGGGAACACCGCACCGTGCTGGGATTCCTAGGGGATTTTGGCGGTTTATCCCCGCTGGCGCGGGGAACACATATCAGCGTTATCAACCGCGATTTCCGTCTCCGGTTTATCCCCGCTGGCGCGGGGAACACTGCCTTTATATATGCCGGAGTGTCGTTGTTATCGGTTTATCCCCGCTGGCGCGGGGAACACCAGCTCACTACATGGGAGAAATAAACGCCATTCGGTTTATCCCCGCTGGCGCGGGGAACACCCTGAGATTACGTTGAATTGGCTTTCCGTCAGCGGTTTATCCCCGCTGGCGCGGGGAACACCCCGTTTGGGGGTACGAGTAGGGATCATTGGCCGGTTTATCCCCGCTGGCGCGGGGAACACCTGGTCATGGTGGAAACCAACGGTCCCGGTAGCGGTTTATCCCCGCTGGCGCGGGGAACACCGATCTCCGTCTCGCGTCGTATATGTGATTGTCGGTTTATCCCCGCTGGCGCGGGGAACACCCCATTAAGATTTTGCAGGGTAAGTGTGATCTCGGTTTATCCCCGCTGGCGCGGGGAACACTCTAAACATAACCTATTATTAATTAATGATTTTTTAAGCCAGTCACAATCTACCAACTTTATAGTATCATACAAACAACACATCCATTATGTTAAAGAGCACTTAATCCATTGATTAAAAAGGTAAATATTTAAAATAACTCTATACAAACTAAAATCTACCAAACTTTACCGCAATAATTTTCACTCCAGCGAAAAATTAATGCCACAGAATTTGTAGAGAATGCTAATGATTAGCCCTGGATGGGTAAAATGGAGGAGTTTTCAGAGGCGACAAACAATATAAATGAGTAGAAGTCTTTACAGGTTCCACCCATTTATAACGCTTATAAATGTTTAATCAGGCAATATTTAGATATTTATGTGTTTGCATCGACAAACGCCAATTACGCGCAATGCAGGTTTCAATGCACAAACGTGTGGCATCATCCTTTTGGCTAATCGGCTGCAGTGCAATGACTCGCGGTTTATCATCGGTCAGCGTTGCCAGTAGTTCATCCAGTGCTTCAATATCACGTACGCGCCCCACTGGATGCTTAATTTCGTTGGCTCGCTCCAGTGCCTGTGACAACACGTCATAGCCGCCGCGCATGTTCAGCTTTGGCGATACGGTAACCCAGGTATTCGGTGTGCAGCGTACTTCATGAGTTCCACTGGTTTCGATCTGGCAGCTAAAACCGTTCTTTTCGAGCAGGTCAGTCAGTGGCAGCAAATCATGAATGCAAGGCTCACCACCCGTAATCACCACATGCCGCGCGGTATATCCCTGCCGACCAATGACAGCCAGCAAATCTTCACTGCTCGCCGCCCCCCACTTATCACTCTCTTTGGTCTTCGCCAGAATGCTGAAAAGGGAGACTTCCCGATCCTCAAGCTTTTCCCAGGTGTGTTTGGTGTCGCACCAGGCACAGCCAACCGGGCATCCCTGTAAACGAATAAAAATGGCGGGGACGCCGGTAAAGTAACCCTCACCTTGCAGGGTCTGGAACATCTCGTTAATCGGGTACTGCATAGCATTCTCTGTGAAGTGGATAATTGTTAATTATTGCAGATCCTGCCGCAACAATCATGTCTTATTAACATTCTGTTACATGCAGATTTAAAGAAAAATGCGAAACATATCGTTAATAATTAAAGGGAGTAACGTATTATGTCAGAAGAAAATAAAGAAAATGGATTTAATCATGTCAAAACATTCACCAAAATTATATTTATTTTTTCTGTATTAGTTTTTAATGATAACGAATCTAAAATTACCGATGCCGCCGTCAATTTATTTATCCAGATTTAATGAGAAATTTATAATGCGCTATTTCATACTAATGTTCACTTTCGTATGTTCCTTTGTTGCAGCCCAACCAACTATTGTCCCACAATTACAGTAACAAGTTACGGATCTTACGAGTAGCTTAAACTCACAAGAAAAGAAAGAACTGACGCACAAGTTAGAATCTATTTTCAATAATACCCAAGTGCAAATTGCTGTATTAATTGTTCCCACAACCAAAGACGAGACAATTGAACAATATGCTACAAGAGTTTTTGACAATTGGCGTTTAGGAGATGCCAAACGTAATGATGGGATACTGATCATTGTTGCCTGGTCAGATCGTACTGTCCGCATCCAGGTAGGTTATGGGCTGGAAGAAAAGGTAACCGATGCTCTGGCTAGAGATATCATCCGTAGCAACATGATACCCGCATTTAAACAACAAAAATTTGCTCAGGGATTAGAGCTAGCTATAAACGCTTTGAATAACCAACTCACTTCACAACACCAATATCCGACTAATCCTTCAGAAAGTGAATCAGCGTCTTCCAGTGATCATTATTACTTTGCTATTTTTTGGGTATTTGCAGTGATGTTCTTCCCTTTCTGGTTTTTTCATCAAGGCAGTAATTTTTGTCGCGCATGTAAAAGTGGAGTCTATATTTCAGCAATCTATCTTTTAGATTTATTCCTGTTCTCCGATAAAATTTTTTCCATTGCTGTATTTTCCTTCTTTTTTACTTTCACCATATTTATGGTCTTTACCTGTTTATGTGTACTTCAGAAAAGAGCATCAGGTAAAAGTTATCATTCAGACAACAGCGGTTCCGGTGGAGGCTCAAGTGGCGGCGGATTTAGCGGCGGTGGCGGTTCTTCTGGAGGTGGCGGCGCATCCGGCCGCTGGTAACTCAACCATAAAAAATGCCAGCCCGGAGGCTGGCATTTTTAAATCAGATAAAGTCAGTCTTATGCCTGGCCTTTGATCTCTTTACGACCGTTGTACGGTGCTTTTTCGCCCAGAGCTTCTTCGATACGAATCAGCTGGTTGTATTTAGCAACACGGTCAGAACGGCTCATAGAACCAGTTTTGATCTGGCCTGCAGCAGTACCAACAGCCAGGTCAGCGATGGTAGCGTCTTCAGTTTCGCCAGAACGGTGAGAGATAACTGCAGTGTAGCCAGCATCTTTCGCCATCTTGATTGCAGCCAGAGTTTCGGTCAGAGAACCGATCTGGTTGAATTTGATCAGGATGGAGTTAGCGATACCTTTTTCGATACCTTCTTTCAGGATCTTGGTGTTGGTTACGAACAGGTCGTCACCAACCAGCTGGATTTTGTCGCCCAGAACTTTGGTCTGGTATGCGAAACCGTCCCAGTCAGATTCGTCCAGACCGTCTTCGATAGAAACGATCGGGTACTGTTTGGTCAGTTCTTCCAGGAAGTGAGTGAATTCTTCAGAGGTGAACGCTTTGTTGCCTTCGCCAGCCAGAACGTATTTACCATCTTTGTAGAATTCAGAAGCTGCGCAGTCCATCGCCAGAGTGATGTCTTTGCCCAGTTCATAACCAGCAGCTTTAACAGCTTCAGCGATAACAGCCAGAGCTTCAGCGTTGGAACCCAGGTTCGGCGCATAGCCACCTTCGTCACCAACAGCAGTGTTCATGCCTTTCGCTTTCAGAACTTTTGCCAGGTGATGGAAAACTTCAGAACCCATGCGGATGGCTTCTTTCACAGTTTTCGCGCCAACCGGCTGAATCATGAATTCCTGGATATCAACGTTGTTGTCAGCGTGCTCACCACCGTTGATGATGTTCATCATCGGAACCGGCATAGAGTATTTGCCCGGAGTACCGTTCAGTTCAGCGATGTGCTCGTACAGCGGCATACCTTTAGCAGCTGCAGCAGCTTTGGCGTTAGCCAGAGATACAGCCAGGATTGCGTTCGCGCCGAATTTGGATTTGTTTTCGGTGCCGTCCAGGTCGATCATGATCTTGTCAATGCCAGCCTGATCTTTAGCATCTTTGCCAATCAGCGCCTGAGCGATCGGGCCGTTTACCGCAGCAACAGCTTTGGTTACGCCTTTACCCAGGAAACGGGATTTGTCGCCATCGCGCAGTTCCAGAGCTTCACGGGAACCAGTAGAAGCACCTGACGGAGCAGCTGCCATACCGACGAAACCACCCTCCAGATGTACTTCGGCTTCAACAGTCGGGTTACCACGGGAGTCGATGATTTCACGACCGATGATTTTTACGATTTTGGACATTAGGTTTTCCTCAAGTCACTAGTTAAACTGAAACTCCAGACAAACAACGCGTACCCAGGGTACGCGTTGCCGTTCTAACTTTTTTACTTACTTCGCCTGACGCTTCTGGAACTCGCTGGCGGCTTTTACAAAGCCAGCAAACAGCGGGTGACCATCACGTGGAGTAGAAGTAAACTCCGGATGGAACTGGCAAGCCACGAACCACGGGTGATTCGGAACTTCGATGATCTCGACCAACTGATCATCCCCGGAACGGCCCGCAACGCGCAGACCGGCAGTTTCAATCGGTTTCAACAACATGTTGTTGACTTCGTAGCGGTGACGATGACGCTCGGTGATGGTCGGCTCGCCGTAAAGCTGGCGTACCAGAGAATCATCACTCAGCTGGCACTGCTGCGCGCCCAGGCGCATGGTGCCGCCCAGATCGCTCTTCTCAGAGCGGACTTCAACGTTGCCATCTTCGTCACGCCATTCGGTAATCAGGGCCACGACCGGGTATTTACAGTCTGGCACAAATTCCGTCGAGTTGGCGTTTTCCATACCCGCTACGTTACGCGCGAACTCAATCAGCGCAACCTGCATACCCAGGCAGATGCCCAGATAAGGAATATTGTTTTCACGCGCATAGCGCGCGGTGGCGATCTTGCCTTCAACGCCGCGGTAGCCGAAGCCGCCCGGGATCAGGATAGCGTCTAAATCCTTGAGGATTTCGACGCCGCGCGTTTCCACATCCTGCGAATCGATCAGCTTGATGTTGACGGTAACGCGATTTTTCAGACCGCCGTGTTTCAGCGCTTCAATCACCGACTTGTAGGCATCCGGCAGTTCAATGTACTTGCCGACCATACCGATGGTGACTTCGCCTGCCGGATTAGCTTCTTCATAGATTACCTGTTCCCATTCGGCCAGGTTTGCTTCCGGACAAGTTAAGCTGAATCGTTTACAAATATAATCGTCCAGCCCCTGAGATTTCAACAGGCCCGGAATTTTATAGATGGAATCGACGTCTTTCAGAGAAATCACAGCCTTTTCCGGAACGTTACAGAACAAAGCAATTTTGGCTCGTTCGTTGGCCGGAACCGCGCGATCGGAGCGGCAGATCAGAATATCAGGCTGAATACCGATGGAGAGCAGCTCTTTTACGGAGTGCTGGGTCGGCTTGGTTTTGACTTCGCCCGCGGCGGCCATGTACGGCACCAGAGTCAGGTGCATGAACAGGGTATGCTCGCGGCCGATCTCTACCGCCATCTGACGAATCGCTTCGAGGAACGGCAGGGATTCGATATCGCCTACGGTACCGCCGATTTCCACCAGCACGACGTCATGGCCTTCGCCGCCCGCCAGTACGCGCTCTTTGATAGCGTTGGTGATGTGCGGGATAACCTGAACGGTCGCGCCCAGGTAGTCGCCACGGCGCTCTTTGCGCAGCACGTCGGAGTAGATACGGCCGGTGGTGAAGTTATTGCGGCGCGTCATCTTGGTGCGGATAAAACGCTCATAGTGGCCCAGGTCCAGATCGGTTTCTGCGCCGTCTTCAGTAACGAACACTTCCCCATGCTGGATTGGGCTCATGGTGCCCGGATCGACGTTGATATACGGATCCAGTTTCATGATGGTCACGTTGAGACCACGGGCTTCAAGAATGGCTGCCAGGGAGGCTGCGGCAATGCCTTTACCCAGAGAGGATACGACCCCG
>OHKF01000403.1_pt1 | contig 25147 bp, 17 predicted proteins | sample 1568781 | NCBI WGS metagenome assembly OHKF01 (sample SAMEA3879580, study PRJEB24766) | human gut metagenome | biome: human-associated habitat; feature: feces | place: USA | collected 1985/1987
ACATTTGATTTATACTATCATCAAATTCGGAAAGAAATGCTATCTTGATGAGCATACCTATATCCTTTTTTGAAAAAGATTCTACACTCTTCATAGACTACTGTCAAGACTATTTCGAAAGAAGTCTAGATAGAAGCATGAACTTGTCCGATAGCCAGTGAACCGTCCTGTTTAAAGTACATCCACTGGTCATCACCTACTTGGAGGTAGCGACCGTTAGCGAGAATACCTGATTCTGGCTCATAGTAATATTTAATGCCATTTTTTCGATACTTTCCCTCTTAGATTGGCTACCATCTTCCTTGAAGTAATAGAGATAACCATCAATGTATTGACATCCAGGGTGACAAGCCTACTGAAAAAAGAGACTTAGAACTGAGGTTCCCCACCCATCATGGCACTAGAGAAACCCAAGGAACCCATGGATCCCCCAAAGATATTTGCATTTTTCAAATCCACAAGTGGTAGAACCAAGCGATTTCCTAAACAATAAATAAAGAGGAAAAAGACGGTCCATAACACACGTTTGGTGATTATCGATTGACTAATTTTTTACTGTTACTCCTATTTCCTGCCCTATAGACAGGCTGATGTTATTTCGTTAGAAATGAGACATAAACTAAATTGCAGCCCACTTATCCAAATAATGGATTACAGACTCTTCTTACGCATCTGGCGAATGGTCTCAGCCATCTCCTTCCAACGATCTCTTGAGTAGGTTTGCTGATTATGTTTGGTTGACTTGAGGTCCTCAAATCCTAAGATTGGTTTGTTTTCAAACCTAAAGGCATCAAGAATTTCCACTACTTTTCTACCTGGATTGATATCTAGAAGCAAGTCACTAGTACGGACCAATTCCAAATCTAGCCCATTTAAGCCCGCAATGGCTGAGTAAACCGTCACATTTGGATAGGTAATCAATTGGGCCAATTTGTCTGTCACATGCTGGCGTGAGGCAATTTTAAACTGTACCTTAGGAAGAGCCGAGATAAGATCCGTCAAATGAGGGATTTCTGAAATGTTGGTGTAGACCAAACAAGTAAATGGACGGCCCTTAGGATAAATCATGTCCTCTGAAAGTGGCAATAAAGCGGCATTTTCGGCAACCCCTGACCAATCCATTTGAGCATAGAACCACCAGACCTCACGGTAAGCTTGGCAAGCCAAAGGTAACCAAGGCTTACGGTGTGAAGTATAGTGTAAAACCTTAGGATAGTCTTGACCATTTGGCAAATGGTAACCAGATAGACTAGACTTGGTCACAGCATAGTTGTTGTCAAAAGACAACGTCAACCAGTTGTTACAAAAAACCATATTAAGAATTGACTGCTCCGCAAATGGTACCTTATCATGCCATTCGCTAGTCATGTCAATTAAGTGACGTCTCATGTTGTACTGCTTCCAATAAGCCGTATCAATCACCATGAAGCCTGCATCAAACATTGCCTGACGATCCTGACCTTGAACAGCATAGTCACGTACAGCAGCCAAAGGACGGCCTTGCAAATCAAGGGTAAAGAGGTCTTCCAGAGAACCGGTAACCACCATGTCACTATCCAAATAAAGAGCTCGTTCCTCAGACACAAAGTCCGCCACAAAATAGCGAAGATAGCTTGCATAGTTGCTATTAGTCTTGAATTGCTTGATATGACTACTATCCACACGACAGTTAATCACTTCACTACCAAAGGCAGCCAAATGACGGTTTAATCCTCTAAACCACTCTTGAGAGAAATCATCGTTAATCAAGTAAAAACGAATGTTACGATGATGGAAAACGATGGATTTGATAGTCGTAAGCACTTGGTCAACATAAGTATAGTTAGCCGCAAGAACAATAGCACGCTTTTTAGTCTCATAACGTTGAGGAGCTAAACTCAAGACCTGGAATTTCTCCTGAATGGAGCGGTAGGCATCAGAATCCCTGAGACCTTGCTCCTCCACATTTTTCAAGCAAGCCTCTAGCATCTGACGGTAGGTGACCATGTATTTCTCCAAAGGGAAACCATGACTAGCAACAATAGCCAAGCGTTCTTCCATGGCATAAACCAAGGTCATCATCCAGTCTTGCATCCAAGTCGCTGATGGCATCTCTGGACTCTCACGATATACATAAAGTCCCTTGTTGAGATAAACCGTACGCTCACTCATGAGATAGGCTTTAAGGTTGAAAAAGCCATCTTCTCCTGCATGTTCTTTTGGGAAAATCAAGTCATTAAACAAGGAACGTTTGTAGAGTTTCCCAGTGGCTGAGATCAGAGCAATATTGATGTTATTGGTTTCTTCAAAGAGTCCATCAATAATCTGAGCGGGTGAATAGACCCGTTCGTAATAATCTTCATCCTTGATATAAAAATAAAAGAGATCTTCCGATTCCTTATAGACACTATAATTAGCTACTGCAATATCTGCCTTGTGAGCTTGAAGCGCCTTATAAAGCTCCTCCAGATAGGTTGGCTCTACCCAATCCTCAGCATCCACATAGGTGACGTAAGTTCCCTTAGCCTGACGAATACCAATATGGCGAGCATCTGAAAGCCCCCCATTATCTTTTTTAAAATAGAGGATGCGAGAATCCCTAGCGGCATAACTACGGCAAATGGCATCACTATTGTCTGTTGATCCATAATTGATAAGGATGATTTCAAGATTTTGATAGGTCTGACTCAAGACACTGTCTAGACAGGTCTGGAGTTGATTTTCTACATTGTAAACGGGAATAATTACGGAAATTTTTTCTGTCATTTTTTATTTCCTATTTTTTCTAGCTAGTACATTTTTTATTTTCCTGTCTCAAACTTTCATAAGATAGCAAGGAACAGTCTAAGAATCTGATAAGTATTTTACAGTCACAAGATATAAGGGCCGGAAACACATTCTATACACTTTTTCCTTGATTTTATCGAGACCTAACCATGTTAAATTATAACATAGTATCACTTAATTTAATATAGTTAACTTTTTTATGAGGGATTTTTTCAAACTAATTTCCTTTTATTTTCAGAAAAAACTGATAGTTAGGAAGATTGAAAAAGGATATTGATACTAATAGAAGATTGAAAAAGGATATTGATACTAATACTTGAAGAGATATATACAATAAAAGCAAACCTACTTTAAAACAGGGAGCCTATATATCCGATACAGCGGCTGCTCTAGAAGGAGGAACTGCTTTTATAACAGGAATCATTAAAAAAAGCGCTTAGGGAAAGCTATTAGTGAGTTTACAAAAGATGATTGGCTTGATATCTCTAAAGATAGTGGAATTGGATCTATAAAAGGAAGTACTCGAGGTGTTACCATCTATGCCCTAACAAATTACATAGCCACTCCTGCAGCAGTAGCTAGTTCATTGTGCACCGCATCATTTGGTATCGCTGAAAAAGCATACAAATTTCGCAAAAAGTTAATCACAAAAGAAGAATTTTTACTAAATTCGCAAATCTTATGTGTTGAAGTATCAGTTAGTGCATTATCCTCAATGCTAGGACATGCTGTAATTCCAATACCTATTTTAGGAGCCGTTATTGGAAATAATATAGGAACTTTCCTATATGAAATCGCTAAAGATAATCTCACAATGAAAGAGAAATTACTGATAGCAGATTATTTCAAAGAGATACAAGAATATAACTATTTTTTAGATAATTAATTTGAATTATATAATCATCAACTTAAGAGAGATTAAGAATTACTATAAACTTTTAGGGAAGGCATTTTCTCCTGACTATAATATCGCTTTTCAGGGATCTATAGAATTAGCAGTAAGTTGTGGTATTGATGAGGTGGATATACTAAAAAATGAGGAGGAAATTGATAATTACTTCACCTAGCTAAAAGTTCAACGAATTAGGGAGACATTAGGTAGCCTCATATTACTTTGATTAGTTTTTGCTATAACATTGTCAAATATGATGACAAAAAAATCCGTCCGCACTTTTTTACGAGTAGGACGAATTAAATATGTTATACAAACCATCAGCTTTTTAACAATTCTACATAAGGTAGTTGTTGATGCAACTACCTTTTTTCTATGCTGATTAGAACAAATTTGACATGGCTACAACTGCGATTATCTGATATAGAGTATTATATAAACTGATTCCTCCTACCCCTTATCCACAATTTTAATACGGCTACTGCCATCGTGCAACTTGATGATAACTAGTTGCTGAGCAATACCTTCTTTCATATCGTCCACATGACTGATGACACCGACCATGCGGTTTTCACCGATTTGTTCCAGAACAGAAATGGCCTTGGTCAGGGCTTCCTTATCCAGTGAGCCAAATCCTTCATCGATGAAGAGTGCTTCAACAACGGCACCCTTGCTGGTATTTTGGACAACTTCTGAGAGGGATAGGGCAATGGCCAGTGCAGCGATAAAGGTTTCACCACCAGACAAGGATTTAACGGAGCGTTCACTACCTGTCAGCTGGTCATAGACGTTGATATCCAAACCGAAGTGATCACGCGCCCTGCGTCCTTCCTCACTTAGAACAAAGGAATAGCGGTTATCCGTTAATAGTCCGATGTAGTTAGCATTGGCATAGTCCAAGATTTGTTGGAAATACTGACGGATAACGTAGACCTCAAGATTAAGACGACCAGTTAGAGCAGTATTTTCTCCCTTAACCACCTTAACCAAATCACTGAGTTCTTGGTGGGCCTTAAAGGCCTCTTGGTTGCTGTCTTGAAGGGTTTTAGCCGCTTGGTAGGTAGCCGTCGCATCCTTAAGTCCCTTTTCCATGACAGAAAACTGAGCGAGCTGCCTATCATAGATTTCCTGACAATTCTGTACTGCTTGCGCTAGACTATCGAGATCTGGTTGTTCTTGATTTTGGAGAAGCTCTTGCCCCTTACGAATCTGCGCCTGTAATTCTTGTTTGAGCGTTGCATAGGTCGTTAATTTGGCCTGAAGCATAGGAATAGCTTGATTATTTACCTCAATAAGCCAGAGTTCGACCTGCTCTAAGTCATTGGCGAGGGCTCCTTCAGCCTTGAGACTTTGCTCTAATTCAGCAGATAATCGCTTAACATCTTGATTTACCTTATCTTTAGACTTAGTTATACTCTCAATCTGCCCCTTGATTCCTTTAATGTCGGCATGAAGTTGGTTGTAGGCTTCGCTATTTTCCTTGACTTGCTTATTGTAGAGGTTCAGCTCCTGATGAGCAAGGGAAATCCGTTCTTGATATACCTCAACAGACTCAAGTTCTGGATGAGCTTCCTGCAGGTCCTCTAGGCGTTCTTGAGCTTGGTCAAGCACTGCCTTGGCCTCTTGATAGGTTTTAGCCAAATCTGTCGCTTTTTTTTGAGCCTTACCTAGCTCATCTTGATATCGGATATAATCTGTCTCTTCCTTATCATAACGTTTTTGTAACTCTTGATAATACTGCTCAACCTTCAGGAGTAGGGCTTGCCCACGGTCAGTTTCATAGTCTATCGAAAAATCAAAATCAAACCGTCCCTTAACGTGCTCTTCTAATTCTTGATAGTGCTTTTCAAGAGTTGCCTTGACTTTAGCCACTTGGTCAAGCAAATCCTGACGTTTAGATGCAACTTCACTCAAGGTAGCCTGACGATTTGATAAAGTAGCGACTTGCTTTTCTTTTTGAGCTTGAAGCTTCTCCACCTGATCCATGAGATTTTTCAAGGCCACTTCATCAGCCTGTGCTCCACCAACATTAGGGTGTTCCAGAGCACCACAAACCATACAAGGATGCCCCTCCTCTAACTCTGCCTGCAGTTGGACAATCATGAGTTGACGGCGTGAAACCAAAGTCCTTCTTAACTCCTCTTCCAATTCTTTGAGAATTTCTTGAGCTTGATCAATATCAAAAGATAACGTTTGATGACGTTTTTCGGTCTTTGTCAACTCCTGATTCAAGTTCTCTATTTCTTTCAGGTCCTGAGCAAGTTGATTCTCCACACTGTAGCCCACAATCTGGAAGAGTTTTTCGGCCTCATGTAAACTATCTAAACTAAGACGATTAGCCTCCAAGTCAGACAAGGACTTGTTAAGCATCTCAACCTCTTTTCTAGCCTGCTGATAGGTCTCTTCCAACTGCTTGTAGTTAGTCGTTGAACGTTTGATTTTCTCCTGTTCTTGGGCAAGACTCTGGGCATAGATAATATCCTCTTTCCAAGTTTCAAGCTCCTCTTCTTTTTGAAGAAAATCCTTAGATTGAACTGCGAGTTCCTCTTTTTTAGCCTTAACATCCTCAAACGCCTGTTGCTTTTCACTTAAGGCTTCTTGAGCAATTTCAAGGTCCTGCTCTAATTGCATCAACTGTTTCCGATACTGCTTCAAGGTCCGAATGGTTTCCTGCAGACCTTGAGCAAACTGTAATTCCTCCAGATGCACTTTTGCCTCTGCCTGTCCTTGAGCCCCCTCCTCAATTTCCAGACGGTAACGTTCCTTGGCTTGCTCCAATTCTTGAAAAATCTTTGCCAAATCTTGGGCAGTTTGCAAGCTCTTCTGCAGTTGTGCCAAATCCTCGTGGGCAGCCTTCAAGATACTTTTTTGCTCCGTAAGACTTTCTTGACGCTGAGACAAAAACTCTTCAAGACGTGCCAATTTTTCAGAGGCTGGCGTTGACGCCAAGACAGCTAATTCTTCCTCCGACCAAACCTGACTGGCAAAGTGGCTATCTAGCTGAGCCTGACGCTTATCCATATCCTTATTGCTCTGACGAAGACGCTCTTCCAAACTCTTTTGAAAACGGTCAAAGATACCTGTCCCAAAGATTTTCTTTAAAATTTGAGTTTTAGTCTTGGAATCTTCCTTCAAAAAACGGCTAAAATCATTTTGCGGTAAGAGGATAATCTGTTTGAACTGCTCAGCATTGAGCCCCAAAATCTGCTCAATCTGGTCACTCACTTCCTTGATCTTATCCCCAAGCTTTTCAATTTCCTGACCACCAATCTTATCCACAATGACTAGAGAAGCCGTCGCCTTTTGCATGGTAGTGCCCCCACCCTGCTTGGCCCTCTCTTGCTGGAGAACTCGGTCAATGCGATAAAGGTGATTGCCTTGTTGGAAATAGAAAGTCACCTTGGTCAAATCATCCTCTGGACCAGCGAAAGTTGACCGCATCTCCTCAACATTACGATCACCACTGGTCGTTGCAAACAAGGCCACCGTCATGGCATCAAAGAGAGTACTCTTACCAGCCCCTGTGTCCCCTCCAATCAAAAAGAGGGGAGCATGGTCAAACTGAGTGAAATTAATAACTTCCTTACGATATGGTCCAAAATTGGTCAATTCTAACTGGACTGGTCTCATTGTCGACTCCTCTCAATCTCCTCAAAAACACTTTCCACAAGGGCAGTCTGTCTCTCAGATAAGACATCGCCCCCAGTTACTGTCTGGTAAAAATCAAATACGATTTCCTGGGGCGACTGCATTTCCAAATCTTTTAAGTGCTGATCAACGGGCAAGTTTTCTTCCCTAACATCACCCAGACGACTGAAAGTAATTTCTACAATGTCTGTCCCATAAATCTCTTCCAGTCGGGCACGCACATTGATACCCTCTAATTCCTTACGACTAGACAGTTGAATATCAAAGGCGAACCAGGCTTTTTGACAAGGTTGATTCTTATAAAATTCAGGTGACATCAAGGTTTCAAAAGATTCCTGTAAAACCACAATCGGCCGTTTAACCTCTAGAGTATGGAAGGTCTGAGACATATCACCAGACGCATCCAATTCAAGAATATAGACACCCTTTTCTTCCTTACGCTTGGCTTCTTTGACATTAAAGGCGACTGGACTGCCTGAATATTGCACGCGCTTGGTAGGACTAGCAAAACGCGTATGGATATGCCCTAAGGCAACATAATCGAAAGACTTAAAAAGGTCACTGGTCACATTGGTAAGACCACCTACCGTATTACTGGTTTCAGACAACATCAATTCTCGAAGACCCTGACCATCGCTATCATCCTTCTTAGAAACCGCAAAATGCGTCACCAAGACATGAGCTTTGTCAGGATCAAAAGCTTTTTCTATATCCTCAAGAATGTAGGTCAAGGCATCACCAATCCCCTGAATTTCCTTTCCCTCATCATCCTTATAGTAAATACGAGCATCAATAGGATCGATAAAAGGCAGCAGAAAAATCTGGCAATTCTCCAACTCAATAGGCTCAAAAGCCTCCTCCAAACGTGTACTTAAATGAAGGCCCTGATGTTGAAAGAAGTCACGCCCAAAATGTAAACGTTCAGCCCCATCGTGATTACCACTAATCGCATAGACAGGAATCTGCTCCTCCAGTACTAAGCGGGCCAAGGTCTTATTAAAAAGCTTAATCGCATCCACAGGGGGCACCGCACGGTCATAGAGGTCCCCAGAAATGATAACCCCATCCACTTTTTCGCTAATAGCCAAATCCACAATTTGTTGAAAAGCCCACTCCTGCTCCTCCAACAAAGACCAGCCATTGAGGGTTCGTCCTACATGCCAATCTGACGTATGTAAAAACTTCATGACAACCTCCTCATTCATTTTGTCTTACTTCTATTGTACCTTATCAAGCTAAATACTGCTTAAAAGTTTCACAGGCTTTGATAGTTTTCCCGTTTTTTAGCTGTAAAGATCAAAAAATCTCTCCCAAGCTATCCTGTACTGACCCCAAAAAGTTAGACAATTTATGTAAGCAAAGGATTTAGCTCTGTATTGCACAGGATTGAGTCCTTTTAGTTTTACCTTAATGCATTTGTTGTTGTAGTAATCAATATAGTCTAGATTACCCTGCCTCAATTGGTTAAGTAATTTAAATACCTCTAACCAAGAAAATCAATATTATCTATTCTTTTAATTGACTTTTATAGATTCTAAGCATTATCATATAGGTTGGTACTAGTGCACATCTTGTATTTTAGGCAATAATATTTACTCACTTTTCGTTATTGTCAGTACCGATCCCTTTTAAATTTTTCACTATGAAAACCTAAAAATAATCCGAACCCTAAGGGCTCCTGACTTTACTTTATTCTAGGCATTTTTTATCCATAGCTTGTTAGCTGACTTGGAACTAGGCATGTAGTATTTACTATTTCCCTACTTGAGATTTTTTATAAGTCACATGCATTATTCCATCTGAACGAATGGTATGATTTTTATTTCTTTTAGAGAAACACCGGTAATAGCTAATTCCTATCTTAAATCACTTGAAATATATTTATAATGTGTTGGAGTGCTAATCAGTACCGCTTGTAGATTTTTGGAAGATACTAACACACTAATGATTTAATCTCCTTTAAAACATGAAAAGAGAAGCCTCCAAAGCTTCTCTTTTATAATTATCAAATAATGTACAACTAGATTCTTAATAACTACCTAATTTAGTGGTTCAATCATGAAGCTTAATTGATAGCTATCTGCTGAGCTAAGCAAGAATTCGTCATGAACTGGAGCACCCCATGTGTCGTCACCACCTACACCCATTTGAGCAGCAAGAACTTTAATCCATGTAGCATCAGATTCTTGCAACTCATATTGGTGACGAGCATTTTCAATTTGTTCAGTACTGTTACGCAAAGCACTGAATTCGAATGCTTTATTAAGTGCGGTGAATTTAAGACCATTATGGTTATCATCAGATACTGTGAATTCACGAGTACCATAGTGATTACCAGATTCTTGTGGCATTAGATATGGAGCAAATGTCTTTTCAACAGATGTTTCATATCGACCAAGATAGGCACCAGGAAGTTTATCACGGTAGCTTTCTTCTGCACCGTATCCATAATAGCTAAGGTTTGTAAATTGTGAACCGATAGCAAATTCTAGACCAAATTCAGGGAAGTTTGGCAAACCTGCTTTACCATCATAGTTTGCAGTAACAAAGATTCGACCCTTGTAATCAACTTGATAAGTTACCTTAACTTCGACATCAGACAAGCCTGGCAATTCATGAACATAAGTCACTTTAACAGAGTCGTCTTCGATTTGAATTTGAGTATCTGTAACTTTACTATAGTTTCCAGCAACCTTCCAGCCTGCCATTTCGAATGGATATCCAGCACCACGATCGTTGTCAGTGTAAGCACGAGTGAAGCTAAGTTTAGGACCTTTCTCAATGAATTCAACACCATTATACTTAGCAGATACTAAAGTATTTTGTGCACGTGAAAGCAAGATTGAGAAGTTTTGTCCTTGAATACCGATGTTGAAGTCGCCTTCAACAACATTCAAAGGTGCTTTAACTGGTGTTTCAGTGCTAATCTTTTCAACAACATATTGACCACGAACAATTTCATGACCTTTAGGAGCCCATTCAGTTGCTTCCCTCAGAACACAAGCAACTTCGTAAATTTGTTCAGAATTTGAAGCCTCGACTACAAAGTTAACTGGGAATGTTGCTTCTTCGCCTGGTTTAACATCAAAGTGATATTCACTTTCACTAACTTTTCTACCATCTTCGTAAACTCTAGCTAGGAAAGTATAAGCAGAAAGATCTTCGAAGAGATTATCATTCTTGATAGTTACTGATTTTTCATCAACAGCAATCTTAATATTAGAGTAAAGATGTTTAACTGTTTGAAGTTTTGGAGTTAGGGTACGATCTGCAAAGACGATACCATTTCCACAAAATTCGTAGTCAGAAGGTCTATCATGCCAGTCACCACCATATGATAGGAATTCGCTACCATTTGGAAGTGTTTTGTAAATAGCTTGGTCAATGAAGTCCCAAATAAATCCACCTTGGTATTCTGGATATTTCTCTAAGTCAGTGTAGAGTTGCAATCCACCACCAGAGTTACCCATTGTGTGCATGTATTCACATGAAATATAAGGTTTTTGAGGTTTGTTAGTTAGGTTACCTGAAGCAAAGTGTTTATCACTAACGCTTGAAAGATCAACTAGTTTACCAGTTGTGAGGTATTCTTCGATATCAGCTGGTTTCGCATACATACGACTTTCGATGTCTGTAATGTAATCAAACTCACGACACCATGCAACACCTTCATAGTGAACTGGACGAGTATTGTCAACACTACGGAAGTAATCAGCCATGTCAGCAATATCTTTACCAGCATATGATTCATTACCACAAGACCAAATGATAACACTAGCGTGGTTCTTATCGCGTTGGAACATGTTATTGGCACGATCCAAACAAGCAGGCAACCATTCTGGTTCACTAGCTGGGATATTCCATGAAGGTTCGCATAGACCAAGTTTTTGCCATGTACCGTGTGTTTCAAGGTTGGCTTCATCGATAACATAAAGTCCATATTCATCACACAATTCATACCAACGTGTTTGGTTAGGATAGTGTGAAGTACGAACAGCATTGATGTTATGTTGTTTCATCACTTTGATATCCCAAAGCATATCTTCTTCAGTGATACAACGTCCTGTTCTAGCGTTAAATTCGTGTCTGTTAACCCCTTTAAAGACAATTCTCTTACCATTCAAAAGCATAAGTTTATCTTTAATTTCAAAGCGTCTAAATCCAACTTTAACTGGAACGACTTCAACAACTTGGTCATCATCCAAAACATGAAGGATCAAATCGTAAAGTTTAGGACTTTCAGCACTCCAAGGTTTGATTTTAAGATTTTCAAGACTTACAGATAGTTCACCGTCACCATTAACAGATGCATCACCTTCTGTAACGATGCCTTCATAATCTGAAAGAACATATTTAATCTTCTTGTCTTCATAATCACCAACAGTCTTCAAATCAATATCCAATTGACCTGCTTTTGTTTGGTAATCATAATCTCCCTTAACAAAGAGATCTTGAACGTGAACTTTTGGAATAGCATACAAGTAAACATCTCTAAAAATACCGTAAAGTCTCCAGAAGTCTTGGTCTTCCAACCAGCTTGCTGTAGAGTAACGATAAACAGCTACCGCCAACTTGTTATCACCTTCAACAAGGTAATCACTAATTTCAAATTCACTAGGTGTAAATGAATCTTCACTGTATCCTACGAAGTTACCATTGACCCATACAAAGATGGAAGTAGCAACCCCTTGGAATGAGATAAATACTTTTTTATCTTTTAATGCATCATTCAAGGTAAAATGTTTAACGTATGATGCAACAGCATTTGATTCTTGAGGAACTTGAGGTGGACGAAGGAATTCTTTACCATCCCAAGGATATTGGGTATTCACATATTGTGGAGAACCAAAACCTTGAAGCTCTAAATGACCTGGTACATTGATGAAATTCAAATCAGTTTCATCAAATTCTGTTTTATAAAAGTCTTTTAAAACCTGATTTGTATTCTGAGCATAGTGAATTTTCCATTTTCCATTAAGAGATTGTCTTAACTTCATCTCCCCTTCAGAAAATTCTTCAAGAGATTCAAAATACTTATGATCTGAGTGAGCATCAACAGTATTAACGCTAACAATCTTTGGATCGTTTAAATAAGTTTGAATTTTTTCAGTCATGTTCATAGATTATTCTCCTTTTTTGAAGGTAATAACTTCAGACAAAGCTTCTACCTTTTCTCCAACTTTTTGTTCAAGATGGAAAGCACTGAATTTTTCTGAATTAGTTACAGTGACAAGTACTGTGTCATCAAGACCATTTTTCTCAATAATTGGTGACCAGAACTCAAGAAGTTTTTGTCCAACTTCAACACGATCACCTTGTTCTACGTAACTAATGAATCCTTCACCATTAAGTTTAACTGTTCCGATGCCAACGTGGATAAGAACAATGACACCATCTTCACTTTCAATACCAACTGCATGGCGAGTAGGAAGAATTTGACGAATGGTACCACTAATTGGTGCAAAGACAGCTCCATCAGTAGGTTTAATGGCGAAACCTTTACCCATGCTACCTGAAGCAAAGTGTTCATCATTAACACTTGAGAGATCAACCAAATAACCAGTTGTAGGGGTTACAAGAGATACGACGTTAGTTTTAACTTCATTTTCAGAAGTTGCTACGCTAAAGCGATGTTCCAATTCTTCAACAATTTTAGCGTGACGTGCTTCAGTCAAAGTGATTTTACGAGCAACAATGAAGGCACCGATAAGCATTGTTGCTGCTGGGAAAGCAAACATGCCAAGCTTAAAGATAAACTGTTGATGTGTTGTAATTGTTGATGCTGAGGCACCTGTTGTCATACCGGCAGCTACGGCAAATGTAGAAACAAGCCAGTTTGACATCGCACCACCAAGTTTATCAATAAGTGGACGAACTGACAAAGTAAGTGATTCATCACGGTGTCCCGTTTTCCATTGACCATATTCTACTGAGTCAGAGATAATCATAAAGACAACAAGGAACACAAGAGGTTGTGGAATGAAGAAGAGTTCAGCTGCAGTCAAGATTATTGGAAGTGATGTACCTGCAATACTAAAGATTCCGATACCCCCGAGCATTACTGCAATACATCCGTAGAACAAACGTTTACGGTTGAATTTATCAGCTAGGGTAGGGAAGAGTGAAACTGAAACCAAACCAACAACTGTATTCAATCCGTAAAGAATTGAGTATTTACCTGAATCACCAAGGATAAATGTGAAATAATAAAGTTGAAGAGCATTAAGTGTATTAATACCAAGACCATAGAACCAATATCCAAGAGATAACCACATCAATTGGTCGTTTTGACCAAGAACCTTAAAGACTTGTTTAAGGCTAGTTTTTTCGTTATTATCACGAATTTTTGACTCAACTTCACGTGTACCAATACCAACAGCAATTGATGTAATCACACCAATGAGAGCAACGATAAATGCAAACCAGAACCATCCAGATTTATCTCCAGAGCCACTATTGTTCGTCATAGAGAAGAACAAAACGATTGGCATGATGGCAACACCTACAATATTGGCACCAATCGTAGAACCAATACGGGCAAAAGTTGCCATTTTTTCACGTTCGTGACTATCAAGAGACAAGGCAGGAATCATTGACCAGAAACCGATATCTTTAATCGAGTAGAAGACATCCATTACAAGGTAGATAATTCCAAAAAGTACAAGGTACAAGAAAGGATTTGTTTTATTCAAACCACCTAAATCGGTGAAGAGAAGCAACAAGGTGATAGAACTGATGATACCACCACCAACTACCCATGGTTTGAATTTACCATACTTAGTATTAGTGTTATCAATCATATTACCGATCAATGGATCGATAAATACTTCCAAGATACGCAAAATAGAGATAATGTTAGTGATTAATAGTACGTAGTGACTATTTTGCTTTGGATCACCTGTGTTAAACAAGTGAGTTGTCACAAACATGATAAAGTATGTTGACAAGGTTGCATAGAAGACGTCGTTACCAAAAGCACCAGCTGCGTAGGATAAACGAGACTTCATCTGACCTTTAGATTTTTCCATTTCGGAAACCTCCTATTATTTGAATACGTTTACATTATATGAAAATTGGTTTATGCAGTCAATAATTTCAGTGTTTTTTACTAAAATTTTACTAATACATGGTTATCTTGATGAATTAAAGTATTGGAAGCCAATTTCATAGTTTACACTATGACCTTTATCTAAGATAATATCTCCAAAACCTTTGTGATTAACGGCATCTGGAAGGGTTTGAGCTTCCATAGCAATAGCTTCACGCCTTTTTGCCATTTTGCCTTTATCTCTTGCAAAGTAAATATTATCTTCGATATCATCCATCGTAAAAATGACTAAACCATTTCTGTTTGAGAAGATTTCAATACCATCTCCACTTTCTTTGTCATGCAAAATAGCTACTTCTTTCACATGATCACAAGTTCCCCCTCCAACTACAAAGGCATCATCAAAACCATTATTTGCTTCAATTCGAGGTAGCAAGTCAGTTGTCTTTCTAAAATCATAATTCGTTTCATCTACATTAATTTTTTGTCCTGTTGGAATTAACTCAGAATCCAACTCTAAACGATAGTCTGAATAGATTTGTAACTCATGACTTGATAAATCCTGTTTGTCGCTAAGATTAAAGTAAACATGGTTTGTCGGATTAAAAATTGTTGACTCTGTAACATCGAAGGCTTCAAAGAGTATTGTTAAGCGGTTATTATTGTTAAGTCTATAACTAATAGAGACTGTCACATCACCAGGAAAGCCATCTACACTTGAATAAAGTCTTCTAATAAATTTTGTCTCAACATATTCATCATTCAGGTTTGTGACATAGTTCCAATTTTGGACCTGCATTCCTTTTGGACCGCCATGTAAGCAGTTTTCTCCCTCATTCTTAGGAAGGCTATAAAGAACCATATTATGAGTATACGAAGCTTTCCCAATTCTTCCAGCAACCCTACCAATGGACTGGCAGGCACATAAATTATTCTTATAGTAATCCTCGAAATCACTGAAACCAAGTACTATATTTTTAAGAGCACCAGTTTCCGTTGGAACCAAAAACTCCTGAAGTGTAGCACCTGTTGTGAGTGTGGAAATGACAACACCATTATTATTTTCCATTGAAATTTTACTGACATCGCCTGAATCAACTTTTCCAATAATTTCACAGCTTATTTTCATATTATTTCCTCAAAAAACAAAGAGTACAACAATTATATATACTCTTTGTTTTTTTGTTTATTATTTTAATTATCCTCGATCATCGTACCCTTTTGGATGGCTAGAATGCCATGCCCAAGCACTTGCGATGATTTTTTCGATGTTATCAAATTGTGGTTTCCATCCAAGAACTGTACGTGCTTTTTCAGATGAAGCAATCAATATATCAGGATCACCAGGACGACGATCAGCTTTTTCAGCTGGAATCTCTTTACCAGTTACCTTACGAGCTGCTTCAAGAATTTGAAGGTTTGAGAAACCTGTTGATGAACCTAAGTTAAAGGCTGTAGATTCATTACCTTTACGAAGATATTCAACAGCAAGGAGGTGAGCGTCCGCCAAGTCGAATGGATGCACATAGTCACGAACGTTAGTCCCGTCTGGAGTATTGTAGTCATCCCCAAAGATCATGATTTTTTCACGAACACCTTGAGCTACTTGAAGAATAATCGGTAGAAGGTGAGTTTCTGGACCGTGGTCCTCACCAATCGAACCATCAGGTTTGGCACCCGCCACATTAAAGTAACGAAGAGGGACATACTTGATGCCGTAAGCTTGGTCTGACCACTTCATAATGGTTTCCATCATCAACTTACTTTCACCATATGGGTTGATAGGATTTTGTGGTGTTGTTTCAAGAATTGGAATTTCTTCTGGAATTCCGTAAGTTGCTGCTGTTGATGAGAAGACAATGTATTTAACACCGCATTCGTTCATAACCTCAAGCAATTTAACCATTCCAGCTGTGTTGTTATCAAAATATTTGAGTGGTTTTTCCATTGATTCACCAACCAAAGAATAGGCCGCAAAGTGAATAACAGCATCAACATCAGGGTTTTCTTTGAAGACCTTTCTCATAAAATCCTGATCAGAAAGATCGCCTTGATAGAAAATAGCATCTGGATGTACGGCAGCACGGTGACCTGTTACCAAACTATCTACTACTACTACTTTTTCTTGACCTTTTTCAACTAAGCGATCAACCATGTGAGAACCGATATAACCAGCTCCACCTAATACTAAAATTGCCATTTCTTATCTCCTTTCTTCAGAAAAAACAATTAATCAGCTAAATTTACAAAATCTATAAATTCTTTAAACTGATCCAAGCCTTCACTATTAGTCTTATAAACACCTGCATCTTCTAGTACACGAGCAAAGATATCTGCAACAGATTGTCGAACAACTTCTGTCACTTCCTCAGCCGTAATATTTGGATTTTGAGCTTTGAGTTCATCTGCCCATTCTTGGTGAATTGGAGCAACTTGGTTACCTTGACCTAATAGATAATCTTCAACATCTTTAAGTTCTGTTTTCAAACGAGGTGGAAGAATGGCCAATCCCATAACTTCAATCAAACCAATATTTTCTTTCTTAATATGTTGAACATCTTTATGTGGGTGATAGATACCGTCTGGATATTCTTCAGAAGTTTGATTGTCACGAAGAACCAAATCCAATTCAAATTTGCCGTCTTTTCTACGAGCAATTGGAGTAATGGTGTGGTGAGGTTGTCCATCAGACTCAGCCAAGACCCCAGCTTTTTCGTCTGAATAACCACGCCAGCAATTTAGGATTTTAGTTGCAAGAGCGATAAGTCTTTCCTTGTCTTCACTTCTTAGACGAAGAACAGACATAGGCCAATTAACGATGCCAGCCTCAACATCAGAGTAACCATCAAAGCTAACTTTTTCTTTAATGCCTGCTACTTCCATTGGGAAGGTATGGCGACCACCTTGATAGTGTTCATGTGTAAGAATTGAACCACCTACAATTGGAAGATCGGCATTTGAACCTGCGAAGTAACCAGGGAATGCTTCAACAATTGTTAGGAGACGGCCAAACGTCAATGGACTGATGTGCATTGGTTCGTGCTTACCATAAAAGAAGATAGAATGTTCATTAAAGTAGGCATAAGGCGAGTATTGGAAGCCCCACTCCTTGTCTTCCATTTGGAAACGAACAACACGGTGATTGCTGCGGGCTGGGTGATTAATGCGACCCAAATAACCTTCATTTTCCATACAAAGTTGGCATTTTGGATAATCAGAAGCTACCGCATTTTTAGCTGCAGCGATGGCTTTGGGATCTTTTTCAGGTTTTGAAAGGTTAATCGTAATTTCCAAGTCACCGTATTTAGTTGGTGCTTTATAAGCAATATTTTGTGCAATGGCTTTGACTTTCACATAATCATTTCGTTTACTTTGTGCATAAAAGTCAGCAATTGCTTGCTCTGGGTTAGATTTATAAGTATCCCAGAAGTTACGATTGACAACGCTCGGTCTTGGTGTAATTAAGTCCATGAGTTGAGCACCGATGATATCTTGTTCTTCGTTAAGTTCACCTACGGAACCAGCTTTAACACCTGCTTGAAGCAACTGGTCTTTAAGGTCAATCAATTCAGAGCTATCTGTTTCAACATCGGCAACTCCTTCTCCAACCAAAGTAAAAACTTTGTTTGTCAAATAGATACGGTCCAATTCCTCATAATCACTATTTTCAATAACCTGAGTTACAAAAGTGTTTACTAAATTTTCAGCCATAATCTCTACTTCTTTCTCATTAATCAAGTACTCGTGAACCACCAGTTACTCCGGCAATATAGAAGCTTGGTGCATAACCAACGACTTCTTCATAGCGTTGACCAACTGCTTTTTTGAAGTCTTCAACTTTGTCTTTGTTTACAAGTGCAATGGCACATCCACCGAAACCAGCTCCTGTCATGCGGGCTCCTAATACTCCTTCTTGTTCCCAAGCTGTATGTGCCAAAGTATCAAGTTCAAGACCTGTAACTTCGTAATCATATTCCAATGACACATGAGAAGCATTCATAAGGCGTCCAAAGCCTTCCAAATCTCCTGCTTCAAGAGCTTTACGAGCTTGAAGTGTACGTTGATTTTCAAGAACTACATGGCGTGCACGTTTGATACGGTTTTCATCTTTAATCAAATAGCTGTATGCGTCAAATGTCCAGAGGTCTAATTCACCGAGAGTTTGGATATCCAATTTTTCTTGTAGTTCAGATACTGCTGTTTCACATTCAGCACGACGTTCATTGTATTTAGAATCAGCCAATTCACGACGTTTGTTAGTGTTCATGATGACTACGACATTATCCTTGAGGTCAAGGGGTACCAAGTCATACTTTAGAGTATTTGTGTCCAAGTAAATCGCACATTGATCAGTTCCCATACCAATAGCGAATTGGTCCATGATACCAGAGTTAACGCCAATAAAGTCATTTTCCGTTTGTTTTCCGATTTTAACCAAGTCCAGGCGTTCCAATTTAATGTCATAAAGTTTTTCAACAATAACACCAATCAATAATTCCAAAGATGATGATGATGACAACCCTGATCCGTTTGGAATGTTACCATAGATGTAAATATCCATACCTGAATCAATCGTATGCCCAGCTTCTTGCAAGAAATGAAGAACACCTTTTGGATAGTTTGTCCAGTTGTGTTCTTTTTCAAAACGAAGATTTTCAAGTGGTACTTCGATGATGCCCTTATCTTCAAAGTTACCTGAGAAGAAACGCAAAACTTTGTCATCACGTTTGCGGGCTGCTCCGTAAGTACCTAGGGTAATAGCTACCGGAAGGACGTTACCTCCATTGTAGTCCGTATGCTCACCAATCAAATTAATACGACCTGGTGAAAAGAAAGTATGATCTGCTTCTACACCAAAAACTTCTTTAAACTTTTCTCTTAACTGTGATGTATTCATAGGATGTATCTCACTTATTCTTTTTGTTTATACTGAAATCGTAACCCCTTTCACATGGAAAATCAATATTTTTACTATTTTTTTAGTAAAATATAGGTAAAAAATAAAAGTTATGTTATACTGAAATATGAGGAGGATACTATGGCTACATTAGCAGATATCGCAAAATTAGCAGGTGTATCTATTTCAACTGTTTCACGTGTTCTTAATAAAGATGAAACTCTTTCCGTAACAGAGGATACTAGACATCGGATATTAACTATCGCTGATGAAATCGGATATACTAAATACAAAACAATTAATAATTCAAAAAAAGAAAAGTATCAAGTGGCAATTATTCAATGGGTTAGTGAAGAACACGAGTTAGATGACATCTACTATTATAATATTAGACTTGGTATTGAAAAAAGAGCCTATGAACTAGACTACGAGATGCTTCACTTTTTCAACGACATTCCTTCAAGTCTAGGAGAGGAGGTCGTTGGTGTACTATGTATCGGAAAATTTAGTCGTGAACAAATTGCGAAACTAGAAAGACTAAAAAAGATTCTGGTCTTTGTTGATAGTGATACTCTTAATCAAGGACATCCATGTGTTACTACTGATTTTGAAAACTCCGTACAATCGGCACTCTGTTATCTTAAAGAACAAGGTTGTAATAATATAGGCCTACTCATTGGGCAAGAAAAAACAACAGATGCAACTGAAATCATCTCTGATCCTCGTTTACGTTCTTATCGGAACTACTGTATGGAAAAGGGAATCTATGACCCTCTTTTTATTCTGACTGGTGACTTCACTGTCCAATCTGGCTATGAACTTCTTGATTCTAAGATTAAGAGTGGAGCTACTTTACCTGATGCTTACTTTGCGGCTAGTGATAGTCTAGCTATTGGTGCACTCAGAGCACTTCAGGAAAATGGTATCAAGGTCCCTGACGACATTCAAATTATCTCTTTTAACGATACAACTCTAGCTAAACAAGTGTATCCTCCACTTTCTAGTGTCACTGTCTATACAGAAGAAATGGGACGAACAGCTATGGATATTCTCAATAAACAATTATTAGCACCTCGAAAAATACCAACACTTACTAAACTAGGAACAAAATTAACATTAAGAAACAGTACAAAATAGGTAAATCATATCTTCACTATTTTCTACGGTTTTGAGATCATAATTACAATATTCAGATAAATGATACCTTTTACTCCAATGTCTAGTTTTTTAGAGATAACGATTTGAACCATAAACCTGAATAGGAAAATAACATACATAAATTGATTTAAACTAGAGATTTTCATAGAATAACAAATACTAAGGAAATACTATACCTGCTCAATCTCTTTTTGAAGCACTTTAAAAGACAGTACTAATTTAAACAACAATAATCCGTCTTACTTCATCAAGAGTGAGATGGATTATTTTTTCACCATTAAAAAGTTTGAAAAGCGGCTCAATTATCTACTCACCCCAAATAGATTGAATCCCATAGTCAAACTAAGGAAATTCACTATTTTTGAACTAAAGTTCAGTGTAAAAAGCGTACGCAAAACCACCACCTTACTGTACTGACCCCAAAAAATTAGACAATCAATTTAAGTAAAGGATTTAGTTCAGTATTGCACAGGACTGAGTCCTTTTAGTTTTACCTTAATGCATTTGTTGTTGTAATAATTAATATAGTCTAAAATAGCTTGTTCCAATTTCTCAAGTACCTATAACGTCTTCTCATAACCATAAAATATCTCAGACTTAAGAATTTCAAAGAAGGATTCCATCATGCCATTGTCTGGACGATTCCCCTTACTTGTCATGGACGGTTGGATTCCTTTCTCTTCTAAAAATCGATGATAATACTGATGTTGATATTGCCATCCCTGGTCACTATGGAGAAAGATTATAAGCAATAAGTTCACTATTGAAACCATTTAAAACGAGTAATAAATAGAGTTTTTGGCTGCTTGTTGGAATGGCAAATCTGTATAGCGCTTTTCCATTGTTTTAGATGCTTCGAACTGGCGTTGAATGAGATTCTCTGCTTTCTTGCCAACCTCTCCTTGATATGAAGAATACTTGCGTCTACGACGAATTAGAGCGGTTAGACCAAGAACTCTCATCAGACGTTAGACCTTCTTATGATTCACTACAAAACCACGATTCCTTAATTCATATATTTGAATTTTATCTTCATAACTCAATTTCATAATAAAAGCACCCCAAAAGTTAGACCTTCTCTGTCTAACTTTTTGGGGTGCAATTCATTTTCGCCAAAGGGAATTCTTTCATCTATTATTTGAAAATAGAACTTGTGAAACTATCTGTCTCTTGTAGGAGTTTCTTATAGACAGCTTCTTTGAGTTTCGTCGTATGACTTGTTGACACAGATTTATTCCCCTTATTATCTGTTTTAATAGTTGCAGCATCTTTTGCTACTGCAGCTTTAAACAAGGCTAATAAACCATCATAAGAGATTATTGTTGTACCGTCAATTGCAACTGTCGTCAAACCACGTGATGATTTGTCTTTCACTTCTTTGAAATAGGCCTTCTTGAAGTCTTCTAGTAAGTTGAACTGACCATCAGAAATCTTGCTAATGATAAAGTCGTCTCCAAGGGTGTCCTTACCAGCCGCTTTTGCTTCTTGTTTATACTTGTTAGTTGCATAACCTAGGAAGCCTTTTTCATAGCCATAGTAACCCCAGAGTCTGAAGGTGTTATGCTTGAAGGACATAGCTCCTGGAGATCCCTCACTGGTATTACCACCATAAATAGCAGACATCATAGGGACATTGACATAGGCAGAAGAGAAATCATCTGGTTTATAGACACCATTCCCAGGACCACGATTGGTCATAAAGTTATTATCTACAAGGTCATCAATAGAAGTCAAGTTAATAGCCTTTTCACTATCACTTAGAGAACGAACCTGGTCGTATTGATTTTTACTGTTACCTCGTAACTGTTTATCTACCTTCTTGAACCATGCGTTATTGAGGTCCTGATTTCCTTGACTGAGGACTGCTTCCCCTTCAAGTGAGTCAAGAAGCATGAGGGTATCGTTGTAACCCTTCATGTAACGGTCGATGGCTTCACGTGAGTTCAACTTGTTTGGATTAGTGTTGTACCACTGATTACCGTCATTTTCTCTTTCAAAGGACATGTTCAGTCCTAAGGCACCGTATCCACCTTGATGCCCCTGAGTAGCTGGTGATTGAAGAAGACCTTGGGCATAAGCTTCAACGTCTGTTCCTTCACGACGACCATAATCTCCAAAGTAGGCAATACGGTCATTGAAGTGGGTAGTTTCATGCGTAAAGGCCGAAGCACCGTACTCACTAATCACATGTTAGACATGACGTAAGTAACCTTGGCACGATTATCATATGGATTGTCATAGATAGCAGCATAGGCACCAGCCATGGCTCCATTGTCTCCATAGTACGCACCAACTGGACCATAGATTTCACGAATTGGCGCATAGACTTCCGTACTGTTCTTGAATTGGCCGTAACACTCTGGCCAACCTGGCCAATCATGACCCCAGACATAGAAACCTTCCCAGACAGGATTGACAATATCTTTGAACAACCTGTTTTTAACTTTGTCTGTAGCCAATCTATGCCAGAAATCAAGGTAGTTTGATTTGACGTTGGGCAGCTAAATCAATCTCAGATTTCAATTTTTCAAGAGTCGTATTGTACTTGTTATCTGTTCCATAAGACATGGTGTCATAGGTTGAAATCAAGAACATCTCTGTCTTATCAAGATTCAATAATGGTAGAATCATTTTTCTGTGTAGACCACGTGTTAAGTTATCTTAAGCACGATACTTGTGCTCGCCAACACCTTCATTTTGAGACGCCTTTTCTACAACGTAGACCTTATCCTTAGTGGCATTGATAAACCAATCATTCATATTGTCGATAGTCGTAAAAAGTTTTCGATTGTAGTTGAGGAAGTCGTTTAAATCCCCAGATTTAGTATATTTCGCTAGAACTTCACCGAAAGAATCATATGTTCTTGAGCCACTGATATTATTTTCCTTAGAGCCAATTTCAATTAATATGATGTAATTTTAACAATATCTGTTATACTATCTTTAGTTAAGTTTCTTCACTTATGGAGATAGAAGGTTTCATATTTGAGAACAGAATAGAATCATTCGATACAGGCTAGATTAGTTTCTACTGAATATGCTTTTTTTGACCATAACAAAACACTCCTGTTTCTAGTTTACCAGAATTCAACAAGAGTTTTTTCTTGTGTCTCATTTTATAGGTGCAGTGCCTTCAATCGCTAGCCTATCTGGTGGCCAAAAAGGAAAACTACTCCTACTGCACATCGTCATAGAAAGCCCTTAACTCTTGATCTTAGATGAACCAACCAGAAATTTTTCACCCACCTCACAACCCCAAGTTCGACAGCTCTTCGAGAACTATCCAGGTGCACTTCTTACAGTATTACATGATGTCAACTACCTCAGACAAGTTTGTCAAAAAATATATCGCCTGGACGCACACGGTTTAGAAGAAGTTGAGATTTAAGAGATCAAATCTATCGTTTTTACAAGAGAAAACTCAAAAGAAACCTTTTACATATTAATCAATTTCAAGACCGCCAGTATAAAGTCGGTAGTAGGTACCACCTTGTTCCATAAGGGTATCATGGTCACCACGTTCAATGATACGCCCATGATCCATAACCAGGATAACGTCAGAGTTAACGATGGTTGAAAGACGATGGGCGATAACGAATACCGTACGTCCTTCCATAAGCCGGTCCATCCCCTCTTGTACCATTTTTTCAGTACGAGAGTCAATCGAAGAAGTCGCTTCATCAAGGATGAGAACCGGTGCATTGGCAAGGGCAGCACGCGCAATGGCAATCAGCTGACGTTGTCCATTAGACAAGCCTGCGCCATCATCTGTAAGAACAGTGTCGTAATCATTGTCCAAATGTTGCACAAAAGAATCCACGTTAGCAATACGAGCAGCTTCAAGAATTTCCTCGCGAGTCGCATCCGCACGGCCGTAGGCAATATTTTCAGCGATAGTCCCTGTGAAGAGATGCGTATCTTGAAGTACGATACCAAGTGATCGACGAAGAGAATCTTTTTCAATCAGTTTCACATCGATGCCATCATAAGTAATCACACCAGATTGGATGTCGTAGAAACGATTAATCAAGGTAGATTCTTGGCAAATCCAGCAGAGGCAAATGTTAGACATGTTAGATTTCCATTCCCTTTGTCCAAAAGATTAGCCATGACAAAGGGAATGGAAATCTCAAACATGACTTCTAGCGCCATAAAGAGGGACGCTAGAAATGAGGGTTTCTTGTATTCCTTTATCTGGGCGATCAGGGTTTGAAACATAATTACTTCCGTTTTTATTCTTTTTTCTTTTGATATTTTTCTTAAGTAGCTTCGGACGCTAGCAGCTTCCGTCGGAATCTCATAGCTAAGTTTTGATCCTCAGTCTCAAAACTTCCGTGTTATAGAAGTCTTTTGACTTCTATAACTACTACCACGGTGAAAAATATCGCCTACTCTGTGCAGAGCGTGTTTCATTCAGTGATAGATAAAGCGAGTTCTCCAAGTCATCACAGTGAAAGTATCGCTGGGCGAACAGGGTGACTTATGAGATTATTACTTTGTTCTCAACAAGACCTAGACTATTGGTTAACTACTGCCACTATGAAAAAAAAATGTCTGCTCTATTCAAAGGAAACATTTAAAATATCCAGCTAAATGCTCATATTTTATCTATAAAAGAACGGTTATACCCTTTTGAAGGCATACAAAAGTCCCTGAGGGCATTACCCTAGGGATTCTTTCGTTCTCATATGTACTTCACTAGTATAGGCTAATTTGATTTAAATTGCAAGTAAAATTT